>Ga0074046_10000802_pt1 | contig 28834 bp, 24 predicted proteins | sample BogForMeECP23OM3_FD_94441 | JGI IMG/M metagenome (GOLD analysis project Ga0074046, IMG submission 94441) | Bog forest soil microbial communities from Calvert Island, British Columbia, Canada - Bog Forest MetaG ECP23OM3 | ecosystem: Environmental > Terrestrial > Soil > Wetlands ... | reverse complement strand
CTTAAAACCCAATCTAAAGGTGTCCAACAATGAAAACCATCGAACAGTCGGGTCGTGTAAACACGGCCTTTGAAAGGCTTGAGCCGTGTGCGGTGAAAGTCGCATGCACGGTTCCAAGGGGGCCTGGGACTGGAGACAGTCCCCGGCTACCCAATAAACCGGAATGAGTGGCTGTCAGGCTTAGACCCCGCCGACGAGGGAGAAGCGGAGCCACCATGTGCATAGCGCCGAGTCGGTTCTTTCGCGGGTCTTCGGCTGACAGACGCTTGTTCAGGAGTGTCTGCCTTCGAAACGAAAAGCCCGGAAGGGTTGATGGGGCATAAAAATGAAGGGCGTGTTTTTTATTTGACTGGCTCGTGGAACGGTGTATCCTGTTTGAAAAATATGTCAGAAAATGGATGGCAGAGAAATGGTGTCGGTAAACTTATGGCAGAAATGAGGTGAACAATGATGAAGACGGAGAACTCCAGGACAATAACGGTTTACGTGGATGAGGAAATACAAAGGCGATTGCGGGCGATGGCTAAGACTATCGGAATCTCGCGGAACAGGTTGGCATTAAACATCTTAATCATCGGGCTGGACGAAGCTGAATTCCTTAAGCCGGTTGTCAAGCTTGTGGCGCTGGCAACACGGCTCAAAGAGAAAATTCGAAACAAGATATCGGGAACCGAGTCAGATGTGAAAGCCATTGAAGTGTGGGAGAAACCGGAAAAGACTAAAACGATGACCTTGTACATGGGCAACGATCTGTTTGTGCGCCTGAGGAAGATGGCTGCTATCACAGGGGTCAATAAGAACAGGCTAATAGCAAACCTTCTGACGGTCGGATTGGAAGAGGCAGAAGCATTAAATCGGATTGGAATAATCCAGGTTGCGGCGTTTGGCAGGGACCTGAGGGAGAAGATTCGAAAGAGAATAGCAGGGGAACCCATTGATGAAGAGCGGGATCGCGCCGGCGGCCCACGCCCCCCCGGCTTGGGCTAGCTGGCGCGGCGATCCGGCCTAGCACTTCGCAGTTTGGGCAAGTGATTGAAAAGGCAGAGGCTAATTCGTGGGGAATGGAGAAAAGGGGGGCAGGCCATGGAAGATTTACATACACGTGAAAGCTTTCATACACAAGCATTGGCAAGCATGCCGGAATCTGTAACACGGCATGCGCAAATCTCAGAGGGAGAGGGGGAGAGTTTTAAGCCTCTTCTTTGTGGGATTGATACTTTAGACCTGGGTCTATATGTTACTTGGGACAGAAATTGGAAAGATTGTGTACGGCTTCTTGATTCCCTGAAGATCAAAGCTCAGAAAGAAAATAAGTTAATTTTAAAAATGCCTTCAGGAAGAAATTTTAATTTCTATCCTGGTGGCAAGGGAAATAATTATCCCTTCCATCTTGAATTTCCAGACTACCATCTTTTCATAGGCAAAAGTGCTTCCGGTGAAAGAACCCCAAACGTATACGTTTCACTAAATTCGAAAACCATCTGGTTCCAGGAAACAGAAGCTGCTCTTCAGGCCATTGCTGAGGACTTGAAAGCCATTGGTCGAGGCTTGATACGGTATATCCAGCCAAGCCGGTGCGATCTTACGGCGGATTTTGCTGTTCCAGGCGGATTCAGCGCTGAGTTCTTGCAGTCTCACAAGGTGAGCCGAAGCCGAAAAGCCAATACTTATTTAAACGATGACAGGCTTGAAACCTACTATGCCGGAGATAAAAGCGGAACAGTCCAGTTGCGTTTATATGACAAATCGACAGAGGTTATTAAAGATGGGAAAAAGCTGTGGTTCTGGAAGCTCTGGAAAATCGAACCCTGCCCAGATGTTTGGCGGGTCGAATTTCAGCTTCGCCGGGCAGCCCTAAAACAGTATGGGGTAGATAGTCTTCCTGATCTCTATGAGAAAGTTGGGGGAATATGGAAAGATCTGACAGAAAGGTGGTTTAGTCTCCGCCTCCCGGATAGTGAAAGCACAGAACGGAGGACAGTGCATCCATTTTGGGAAGCGGTGCAGGCCTGTGCTGTGCGTTTCGGACCGGCAACGGAGTTGAAACGCAACCTGGGCGGCTCGGGTGAAGTGTCAATAGAATGGTACTTATCTCACATTGATGGCTGTCTCACCTCGGTAGCCGCCCGCCTGGGCATCGAGGACCGGGAAGAAGCACTTGGAGAATTGACAAAAAGGCTGAATTTCCGAAGTGCAAGTGATTTCAATAAAAAGGTAGTTAAGAAAGCCATCACTTTAGGTTTAGCGGGGAAAGAAGGACAGAAATGATTGACTTCCTGTGCGAATTTGAGCCTTTAGCCTACTTCCCCGGCCTGGTGGATATCTGCAAAGGGGAAGGAAAAATTCTCTTTCTGGTCGTAAGAGACGGGAAGGCTTCCCTTGAGGAAAAAATAACGCTGGAACAGGGAACCTTCTCTCCTCCGGAACCAAAAGGTATTCAAAGGCAAATTCGTCTAGCTTTGCCCAACGGGTTGGAGGTCCTCGATTGGATGGAGAAGGAAGACCAAGGCCTTTATGGTGATCTTTTGGTTTACCTCAGAAGGTTCTGCTACCTCGACGAGCTGCAATTATCCTTAACTGCACACTATGCATTCATGACCTATCTGCACGATCATCCTGATATCAGCTATTGTCCATACCTCCTTTTTTATGCAGTGCCGGAACGCGGCAAAAGCAGAGCTGGCAAGGGACTTTCATATGTGAGTTTTAGAGGTTTCCATTCGGTCGATATGCGGGAAGCGGTAATCTTCAGATTTGCGGAAAGACTTCATGGAACCTTGTTCCTTGACTTAATGGACCTTTGGAAAAAGGCGCAGAAAAACGGGTGTGAAGATATTCTACTTTCGCGTTTCGAGAAAGGGGTGCAATGCAGCAGGGTCATGTATCCAGAGAAGGGGGCTTTCAGGGATACTGAACATTACGACATCTACGGGCCGACAATCATTGCAACGAATGAGCCTCTGCATAACATTCTTGGGACTCGGTGTCTGCCAATCACCATGCCCAATCATCCCGGAAACTATGAAAACCCGAAACCTGAATATGCGCTGGCATTGAAAGCTCGCCTTACTGCATGGAGGGCAAAGCATCTGTGCTGTGACTTGCCGGAGATCGCGGTTATTGAAGGGATTGATGGAAGATTGTGGGACATCAGCAAGCCTCTTTTCCAGATCGCCAGGCTAATAAATCCCGAAAATGAGGTCCTTGTTGAAAGGGCTATGCTGGAAATTGCCGGAGATAAAATCAGCCAAAAAAGAGGGACTATGGAAGGCAAGATCGTTGAGATCATTCATGAGCTTAGCGAAGCAAAGGGACTTAGCCGGTTGCCGGAATGGTCGTTCAAAGCGAGTGAGATTACGAAGAAATTTAATGAGGGAAGGCCGTCGGATCGACAGGTATCGGTATCCTGGATCGGAATAAGACTAACAGGCCTAAGCCTTAGGAAAAGGCAGATCAACGGGAGATCGGAGTACATGATAAGACAGGCGGAATACAAGGTGCTACTTGCTCAATACGGATTGGCTCAAAACAAGACATACTCATCCAGAGTGCAAGAGCCAAAAGTAGAGGGCCCTACCAACACCCTACCGGGAAATGAGATATCATTTCATGGAGTTACGGGGGTAGTAGGGGGTTGTAGGGTGTTGCAGCAAGAAGGCGGGATTGAGAAGGAGATGCTCGAAGAAAGGGCGGCAATCAAAGAAGCGGATTCTGACGATGTGCCGTTCTGATAGACGGAAAAGACAACGGAAATGCACAGTTGCCTTTCAACATACACATGCCGTAAGATACCTCCTGTCCGGACAGTCGAGGGAGGTATGTGCATGCTTGGAGGCATCTACTCCGATCAGACTTGTCCTAAATGTGGAAGCAGGATGCAGGATAACAGGCGGGACGCTGTCAGTTGCCCTGGTCATCCTGAAGAAAAGGCAACTAAATTGATCGTCCAGGTCGGGCGCAAGATCAGAAGGAGGTTTAGCGGAGAAGAAGGGTACAGCAAGGCGTGCAGATTTTTAACCGGAATTCGCTTCAAGAAGGACGAGGGGACCCTGGACGAAAGGGATTATCAGGCAAGCTCACCGCTTGCATTTTCAAAACTCGCCGGGGACTACATCCAAACAAAAGAAATGGAGCTTAAACGAGGGCTGCTCGCAAAGGGTACATTCCGGCCAATTAAGCATGAATTGGGGCTGGCAATTTCCTGTTTTGGAGATGCTAACGTGAAGGAGATCGGGTTTATTGAACTCCAGAAGTTTTTGCTGTCACTGGATAATCTCAGCTCGAAATCCATTCACAATGTCAGGACCAATCTGCATGCATTCTGGTGCTGGCTGGTGAAGGCCAAAGTAATTAGGCCGGAAGAAAAACCGGAGTTTCCTAACGTGGAATTCAATCTGACCAAGCGAAAAGTAGTAGATATTCCGACACAAGATGCGATTCTGCAGGAAGTGTACAAGTTGGTCATGCATGAGGCCCCGAGGGTGTATCTTGCTATCCGGTGGCTCTGCATTTATGTGGCGTTGCGTCCTGTGGAGCTTTTGCGTTTGAAAGAAAGAAACGTTGATCTAAAGCTTGGGTGCGTTACGGTTGAGGATCACAAGACGGTCAGAAAGAGCAAGGAGCCAAAAACTTTCCCGCTCCTGCCGGAAGACATCGAACTTTTGAAAAAGCTTCCAAAAGGATTCGGTGATATGCCTCTTTTCCGGCATGATTCGGCCTACAATAGTAACCTGAAACAGGGTCAAGGATTCGGGCCGAATATTCTTTATCGCTTCTGGAAAAGGGCATGCGTGAATCTTGGAATTAGTGACGTCGATCTCTATGGGGGAACACGTCATTCCGCAATGCGCTACTACCGGGAACACATGTCAACGGAAGACGTTCTCAGGCTTTCCTTCCATACTGTATCGAAAACCGGCCTTCATTACGTGAACATCAGCCAGGGTGAACTTCTCCGGGGATACTCCATCCGGGGTGGAACACATGTGGAACACGCCAAAAGAAAAGCCCCTCGTGCAAGGGGCTGATTTCACTTAACTTTTGATCGGGACGACTGGATTCGAACCAGTCGTCCCTTCCCTAAGTTATTGATTTCATTATGTGTGGCTGACCCCTGACCCCCGATTGACCCCTGCATGAGCGTGGCATAACGTAACCATAGCCCGAAATTACTTTTTGGAGCGTGCTTCAAAAGCCAACTCAGCGCAACTGCCATTATTGTCAATTATTACGTGGTCAGGGGAATCGTAGGTAATATCCATGGGACTGATTTCATAATCGGCATCTTCAGGCATGACTGTGTAATTTCCAAGAGGAACATTGACATGAAACCATCCGTCTTCCCCGGTGACTCCAGTGAAGGTTTGTTGCTCGCCAATTATAATTACGTTAGCACCTGCCAATTTTCCAAAATGAGGCGGTATTGTTATCTGTCCCTCGATTACCCCGCCCGACTTCGGATTTTTCAGAAGATCTTCTACTTGATCGATGATAAATTTGGCTTCAGGAAGTGCGCCAGAGTTGCCACAGTTGTCAACTTCAAAATTACCTTCTGGATCACGCTTTACAAACAAGAGGTAGGATTTACCAATTTCCATAGGAAAACGACCGCTAGAGTTCTCGCTAAAAACTTCGACCTCATTCTGAAGATTTCCACGCAAAGGACGGACGTTTTTCAAATGGTACATATCTCCGGTGGCAGGAATTACCCTGTCTGATAGAACAGTTCCTACAAAAACGGCATTGCTGTAAAACAGTTCGGCACAAACAGGCAAGGGTCTGGGTTGCCTACAGAATGCGCTGGCTAAGCCCACAAACAGGGTTTCCATTATGAACAATGCCAACAAACCGAAAATCAAAGTACGCATCGCTCTCCGCTCCTAATGTTTTCAGATTAGCCGAATATTCAGCCTCTCCCCCAAATCATGAACGACACTTTGTTCCAGAGTGGGCAGTGCCTCGCGTTTCCACAGCAGGGCATTTTACAACATCTCGGTTCGTGCCGGGGAAAAATCAGGTAACGTAAACATGGCGAAGCAAAAAAATCCAGAAATAGACCACTAATTTAGTAGAGTATAAAACATGTGCAGGAGCGTTACACTCGTCCCTTTTATCAACTCCCTCAAAGCCCAAGCGGATGGTGTGTGTGTATGATTGCTCATCTGATATACCAAGGTGATGGAGATTCGTTACAGGAATCAGTCAGCAGTTTTGAGATGGAGCGGCGCACATCGAGCGCAAAGGGAAGTTCTGGACTGGTGCTACTTTCATCGTTTATAGCTTGGTGCTCTCAGGGACAGTTGCGTCTAAAAAGCGTTCTGGAAATAAATCCGGCGTCAAGTCCGTGTCAGTCACCCCGACATGCTTTTGGTTCCGCTTTGCTCCTGAGTTTCCAGAGAAGGCGCTTGTTATAGTATACGAAATCCCATGCATCGGGACTAAAAGTTGACATGTGGCTCTGGATGTACCGTGCAGCCTTCTCCCTATCCATGACCAATTCAACCGACGATATCCCATGCCTCCATCGATTCTCCCATATGCCGCCAAGGCTGTCCACAATCGCTATGGCGTCTATGATGTCGATGTTAACAGGTATCATACCCACATGGATGTGAGTTTGGGTCTTCGTGGAGTAGATAACGCCAGCAATGGCGACACGGATTTGATCTTCCACATAGATAGACCTTACCCATTCCACGAATTCGTTTTCTGCATACTTGTGGTTGTGCCTTCCTCGAAAGGTCAAGGTAACAAACAAATCCCAATCCCATTCGTTCAGAAAGTTTGTTTCTCTATAAGTCATTTTGAACTCCAATCCTATTAAGCTATACCAAAATACCATCAAAACCTTTCACCATCTATTGCTAATCACATTCTATCTTTTTATTTTTCTAACTTCATAGAAAATACATAATAAGAACATAAGTATGACCAGACCCGATAACGAGTTTCTTTTACAAACGGCATTTCACAGGACTTTTGGACACACGTCAATGAATGTCCTGCCGCCATTCATGCGTATTCGTCCGTGTGCTAAATAACTTTTGACTCAGTTAAAAGACACTCGTATTATAGCGGTCATCCCATTTTGTACCGCTCGTAAATATCCTACTCAAATTCTGAATCATAATTTGGACTATATTTTGAAGAGAGTGATGTCTGGAATCCGCAGTAGGGACATTCGACCTAATAGTGACCCAGTGCGCTTGATTCTTTTTCATTCTCGACAACAGAAACCTATGCTTTACTGCCACAGGTTTTGCATGGTCGGTAACCTATCAATCGTTCTTTCATTGGTTGTCCTTTCGATTATATGTACTGCAAAGGTTGGATAGAGCATTCTCGATGTAATAAGGTATAGGTGAATCCACCCCGCAAAACTAACGGGAGAGTCTTGCTTCCGATACGGTGATGTTGTATTCGGATTGCAGCAGCCGCTTCACCTGCTATAACGTCAGACCTACTTGTTTACGATATAGGTTTAGTGGATGTTCTCTAATATCTATTTCTGTCATGATTCCAATCCTTCTGTTATGTTCTTGTCGTTATCATCATTTTCATGCAACTAATAATATTAGTTACATAATAAATAACAAACAGGAGGAACACAGAATGAATAAGCAACATAAACGTTTGATGTAGGTAATTGATGGTCAAGATTGTTCGTACCCTTTGAACCTCAGTGATAAGGAAATGGATAATCTTCTCAATGATTTGTTGGTTGAACTTCTCCATATCCTGACAAAACAAAGCGGGGCGGTAGCGCTGAAAAGTAAGGTCAATATCAGCCAGCAGATAACAAGCTTGATTCTCGCTTGGGAATCGAGGAATAAAAGCTGACGAGTCGGTCAAGGATAACCAAATCCTTTCCGCTAAAAAATCGGCAGATTTTCTCCCGAAGATGAATTCGATTCTGTAAGGAAGACTTTGAACAGGTTCCGGGCATCGACACCGACGCTATCTAATCTACGGACTCACTATCCAGTTCGATCTGGATCAGTTCGACAAGCCCTCTATTTTGCCTCTGAAGCCGTTTTCTCTGTCAAGGCGATAGAAGCAACGTACCCTTTTTAATGAAAACGGGTATCCGATCTATACAATGTCACACGGGATCGCAATGACCGATCATGACCGGATACCCCACCGTTCGATCTGGAACCCTGTACCGCCGCATCTGAAAACCAATGACCGCCAGATAACCTTTCTTGTAGTGTCACCCGTTTACCAATGCGTTCAAGCACTGCCCTTTCATCGTAACAGAACCGTATAATGATAAAGGTGTAGGTATGTTACAGCTTATCAGTACCATATATTATGTTTAAATCTACAGAATACCACAATATATATCTTGACAAATGCTGATGTATCCTATAGAAAGGAGTCAACGATGGAAAAAAACCGGAGCGATGACCATGGAAGAAAAAATAAAGGCATTTGGGTATGTAAGGGTTAGCGGAAAAAGTCAATTGACCGGGAATGGTTTTGACCGTCAGGAGGATACTATCAATGCCTATGCTGAAAAGGCGGGGTACCAGATCGTCAGGGTCTTCAAAGAAGAAGCCGTGTCTGGTACCAAGGGTGAAGCCGACCGACCAGCGTTTCAGGACATGATGTCCGAGATCCTTCGTAATGGTGTCAGAACCGTTATCATTGAGGGTCTGGATCGGTTAGCGCGAGAATACAGAATTCAGGAAACCCTACTTATTTACATGGCATCGAAGGGGGTCACCCTGCTATCAGCACGAACGGAGGAAGATGTGACCGAAGCCATCCAGTCCGACCCTATGCGCAAGGCACTCGTTCAAATACAGGGAATTTTTGCCGAACTCGAAAAGAATCTTCTTGTCAAAAAATTGCGCAAAGCCCGTGAACAGGTTCGCATTGCAAAGGGGAAGTGCGAAGGTCGGAAAGGTTATGCTGAATCCGAACAGCACGAAGCGCTTCTCAAAAGAATTAAGGAGCTACGGCGAAAAAAACCCATGCAGAAGAGGATGACCTATCAAAAGGTGGCTGAAAGACTCAATGAAGAAGGCTATAAAACGGCATCAGGTAGGCTTTTTACGGCGATGATCGTCGCCAATTTGCTTCGGGACTAAAAAATCTTCGGCGACACCCCGATTTTCACTTTTTTCAAAATATAGCTGTCTTGTGGAAGCGATAACCAATACCTCCACAAGGCTGATTAGAAATGCGAAATCGGGATGACCGCCAGCACACCAGTAACCCTTTTCATAAAGGAGAACTGTGCATGCGTGGCAGAATTACTACTGACCAGAGATGTCCACTTTGTGGCGGCGTATTCGATGACAACGGGCGAGATGGTCTCAGTTGTCAGAAGCATCCCGACCAGTATGCTCATCATTTCAAGGTGAGATTTAAGACTAATGGCGGGGAGATTTGCAGGAGATACCACTCATATCTAGAGGCATGCAGATTTCTGAATGGATTGAGATTCAAGGTAGATGAGGACACATTCGACCAAAGGGACTATCAGACTTCCAACCCGCTTGGATTCACTACATTAGCCGATCAGTGGTTAGCAATCAGAAAAGAGGAATATAAACTAAAGCAACTCGAAAATAAGTTCGATCACAAACGCAATAGTCAGTTGGGCAATGCCGAGAACTTTATGCAACGAGCCAAGGACAAATGGGGAAATACAAATATAAAGCAAATAGGGTACAATGAAATAAAACAGTTCATTCTCGAACAAAAGTGGCTATCCGATCCGACAAAGCACGTTTCGAGCAAGACACGCGCAGAAATAAGATCGTGCCTCAATTCTTTCTGGAAATGGTTGAAGCAGGGAAAGGTTCTCCTGCAAAACGAAATTCCAGATATCCCAACGATAGGATTTGAACTTGCGTGGAGATCTATCACTAACAAGGAGCAACAGAATGAGATCCTCGATGAATCATACCGTCTTACTTACCACATCAATCCCAAGGTTTACCTCTGTACCAAGTGGCTGGCAACCTACCCCAGTATTCGCCCAATTGAGATGTACACGTTGACGGAAAAAGACGTTAGGGACAAGCGCGGTTATCTGTCAGTTAAGGATACAAAATCAGGCAGAAATGAAGGCAAAATAAAATACGTTCCTTTGATCGATGAAGATATTGAAATAATCAGATCATTGCCACAAGGATTTCCAGAGATGCCGTTTTTCAGGCATAATGAAGCCAGCGCGAAAAGGGGCGGCAGACGAGCCAAGGCTGATGATCGATTCGGACAGAAACATGTCTATAAATGGTGGAAACGAGCGTGTAATAATCTCGGCATCTTAAATCTTGACCTGTACGGGGGAACAAAACACACTACGGTTACGGCGCTGGTAGTGGAAGAGGGTTGCTCACCAGAAGAAGGTATGGCAGCAACAATGCACGAAAGCAACAAGGCTTTTAGGAGGTATTTGCAAATACCTCCAGCGCATCTTAAATATCTTTACGCGAAAACAAGAAAGCAGAAAGGTCAGCCAGTCCTCAGTCTGACCCCTGACCCCCGAATGACCCCCTAATCGAACCCACCTCAGTTACATTAAGTAGTTGAAAGTACTACTTAAATTTGATCGGGACGACTGGATTTGAACCAGCGACCTCTGCGTCCCGAACGCAGCGCTCTACCAGGCTGAGCCACGTCCCGATCTAGTTTCCGTCCGGAAAGGGTCCTTTTCCGCCCTGGCGGTGTCAATCTTCGGGCTTGCTTGTGCGACGTACCCATGTACGCCTCCGCGCAACCCCTCGATTTCCTTGCCTGGACGAAAAATCCCTCCTTTACAAACGGAAACTGCTTGTGTCTCGTCCGGGGTTTCCGGATATTACGATCTTACCGTGCCGCTTATTTAACAAAATTCCCCTACCCTGTCCACATCCTTTTGGATTGAGAAAAACCCCGGAGATCGATCCGAGCGGAGCAATTCAGCTTGCAAGCCGTGCTCGATGCGCAACAGACCATTATCTTCCGGTTAGTAATGCAAACGCCTTGAAGCAATTGAAACCATCATACAGGAAGATCAATGTATCAATCGCTGTCACCTTTGCCGGCGCTTTTCTGACAGTCCTTAAGCTGTAGGAGGCGTTCGAAACCATTATTTTTCCGCGCCGGGGACCAGGTAAGGGGCCTCCCCCGCGCATCCCCGGCAGATCGCCCCATCGTCTATCGGATAAGGTTCTCCGCACAGGTTACAGCAGCCAATAGCGCCCCTGCGGCGCTTGCCAAGGAATTGAGGCTGGACGAGGACGGTCTCGATTCCGTAGAGTTCCGGTCCCGCTTGCCTGATTTGCTCCAGAAGGAGTTGGCCATCCTGCTCCCGCTTCGTCTTGAGCTTGAAAAGCCATGCCTCCACTTGCGGCCAGGCCCGAACTTTTTGAGCATCGACAAAGACACGGACGCCTTTCCCGCTGTGCTTGTCATAAAGGCTCAATGCAAACCGCCCCAGGTTGATAATTTTCAACCGGCCGTTTCCGACCGTGCATGGCGTGAGCAATTGTATGGCGTCGGGGAGGCAGTTTCTCGTTTCGGAAACCGCCTCAAACAACACCCCACCCGGCATGCGGCTAAGGGCAAGGTCCACCATGAACCCCCCCGCCGCCAGACCGGGCGCGGTGTAGCCGTGAAAAGACTTCACCACACTCAGGTATTCCTCGAAAGAATATTGTCCTATACTCATCTCAATATCTCATAATGCCTCATTGTTTTCGTATCCGGCAGGGGAGGTTTTTCAGGTTTGGCGTCCCGAACTCATTACCCAGCTTTCCGATAGAGGTGAGCATATTGAAGTTCGATTTCCGCCATTCGAACTGCTTCGCCGGATCTGCTTCAGGGAACCACCATCCCAGGTCTGCACTGACCACACGCGGGTGCACGATGTCGGTAACCCGTGCCGTTTGAACGATCTCGCCGTACTTGGTCGTAATGATGACCTGGTCGCCATCGTCGATCCCATAAGACGCTGCCGTGTCGGGGTGAATCTCGATGAGCGGGAAGGGCCTCTTTTGACGAAGCTTCTTCACCCATCGATAGGAAGAAAGCAGATAATAGCGGCTCTTGGCGCTAATCAAGATCAGCGGGTAATCGGGATCATCCTCTTCGGGCAGACCGGTGAATTCGGGGAGTGGTTTCAATTTGAACTTCTCCGCTGTGCTTAACTTCAGTTCCACCTTTCCCGTTGGAGTGCGGAAGCCCTTCTCCTCATAGAGCCTGAAGCGATCGGGCCCCTTCAGAAACCCCCTGGAGGCGAATTCAGGGTAAGTAAGGCCCGCCGGTCTGACAACGTCTTCCAGAAAGTCTTCAAAATCATCGTGCCAATATTCAGGCTCAGAGACCCGCTTCCCCAGTTCATTGATGATTTTCATGTCGGGCCAGCACTCTTGCGGTGGATCTACGATTTTCGGTCGGGCAAGTACCATCCCATGTCCAATACCGTAGTGGCCGATATCGTTCATTTCGTATTGGTGCGCCACCGGAAAGACAATATCGGCCAGGGATGCGGTAGGCGTCATGAAAATCTCCGCCACAGCGGCAAAATCGAGGTTCATAAACATTTCATAGGTGAGGGCACTGTCGGCCCAGGCCACCAGGGGATTGGTGCACATACCGTAGTATCCCCTGACCGGATAAGGATTCCCCTCGAGCACGGCTTTCCGGAAATAGGCCGGCGGTACGGTCATCAGTCTCGGAATGACGCCGCGGTAGGCGCCGATCATCTCCTTGCGCTTGCCCGGAATGAGGTCGGCCCGTACGAATTCGCCAAGCCCCATAATTTTCGGCTCATGGGCATTGATATTACCGCCGGGCACTTCGAGATACCCGCAGATTGCCATGAGGCAAACCAGGGAGCGGGTAGCGTCGAAGGCATTTACGTCATGCTCGATGGGATTTCCCCACTGCAGTGCGGCCGGTTTCGCCGCAGCATAAAGCCTTGCGGCCTTGCGTATCAGATCGGCCGGAACCCAGGTGATGCCCGAGACTGTCTCCGGGCTGTAGTGTTTCACATGCAGTGCGAGGTCTTCGAAGCCGTAGGTATGGTTTTCAACGAACCTTTTATCATAGAGATCTTCCCCAATGATGACGTGCAAAAAGCCCAGGGCAAGCGCTTGTGCCGTTCCGGGACGAAGTTGCAGCCACAGCTCGGCCCTCTCGGCAAGAGCGGTCCTGCGGGGATCGACAACGATAAGCCTGGCGCCTTTTCTAAGCTGTTCCAATGTGAGACTGGCTATCTGCCCTTCTTCGTTGGTGGAAAGAACATTACTGGCCCACGAGAGGATGAGATGGGTCGGGTTGTGGAGGTCGGCGACGGGGTAAAACCCGCAGGTGTGGATGCCCGTGATCTCCCGCGGGGCATGGCATACATCCTGAGATGCGACAACATTGGGGGAACCGAAGACATTGGCAAGCCGGATCAGAACGAAATGCTCGAGGCCCTTGGGCATCCCTACGCCGAAGCCAACTGCCCGCGCTCCGAAGTTCTCCCTGATCGCAAGAAGGTTCTTCGCGGTTTCAGCGAGCGCTTCATCCCAGGAAATTCGCTGCCATTTGCCCTCGCCGCGTTTGCCCGCACGCTTGAGAGGATAGCGAAGACGATCAGGGTGATTGAGGCGATCGGGCGACACCTTTCCTTTGTAGCAGGTGTACCCCTTGTTTAAGAAACCATCCGGATCTCCTTTGACCTGAACGATCTCATTATCTTTCACACCTACCAACAGAGCACATCCACCATGGTCCATCCGTGCACAATGGGTCTTGACCCAGCGAGTCTGTTCCTTCATATCCAACGATCTCCATGTTGTTGGCGCCGCCCCGTCCTGTATCTCATACTATTTGTTGTGCGCCCATTTAGCAAGATGAGAGACCACTTCCGTTCACACTATATCGAGGTCATAGAGCCTCTTGAGCGCATTTTCATCATACGGGGCGATCGAGCCGGCCGATCATGTCAGCTTGCCAAACCTTGAAGCCCGGGCATCTTGAGTTATAATCCGGGCGTCTTTATTGCGGAAAGGATGCCCACCGCAATCGGCACGTCAAACCTCTGATATTTTTCCGTCAGAAGATTAAGCATCTCGTGGAGCCTGGAATTATGGCGGGCCCTGGCTTCTGTGCTATAATTGAAATTGAGATAATCAAGATTCCGGTAACTGAGAAACAGATACAAAAATGCTTGAACCCGAAGTCGAAAACCAAAACGGACCCGCCGGGCCGGATATCGAGGATGAGTCTAAAACCGCGCTGCCCGGATCAGCCGCCCTTGTGAGCCGGATATCCGCGTTTCCGCACCTGCCCGGCATATACATGTTCAAGGACGCAGACGGGGCTATCCTTTACATCGGAAAGGCCCGGGACCTGAGGAAAAGGATCGGCAATTATTTCCGGGGTGGCGACGCGGTGGATGTCAAGACCAGGATCATGCTCGCCAGGGCCGCCGATGCCGAATACGCCATTACATCATCCGAGAAGGAGGCGCTGCTCCTCGAGGCCAGCCTCATAAAGAAACACCGCCCGCGCTATAATGTCGTGCTTCGCGACGACAAAAATTACCTCTCGATCCGGATCGACCCTCGTGACCCCTACCCCAGGCTGGACATAGTACGGCGGTTTCAAAAAGACGGAGCGGTATACTTCGGCCCCTATCCATCGGCTCGAGCGGCCCGCGACACGATCAAATACCTGCACCAGCTTTTCCCGCTCAGGCTTTGCAAGGGTAAAAAACTCATCCCGCGGGAACGCCCCTGCCTCAACTTTTCGATGGGCCAATGTCTCGCCGCCTGTGCAGGCAAAGTTTCCCGGGAAGAGTACATGAAGATGGTCGAGGAAGTGGTGCTCTTCCTGGAAGGAAAGACCGACATCCTTCAGAGACAGCTTCAAAAAAGGATGCAAGAGGCCGCCGAAGCGCTGCAATTCGAACTGGCCGCCTTCTACCGCGACCGGCTGCGAAACGTTGCAGCCACAATCGAAAAGCAGCATGTCGTATCCGACCGCTTCCTGGACCAGGACGTGCTGGGCATCTACCAGGGGGAAGACCGGAGCGAACTGGTGGAACTTTTTATCCGGCAGGGAGTGCATTCCGGCCAAAGGGCGTTCGACCTCAAGGAGGCACAAGGGGATCAGCATGAGCTGGTCTCGGCCTTCATTCATCAATACTACTATGAAGGCGCCTTTATTCCCGATGAGGTGCTCGTCCCCGTTTCGCTCGATTCCGAAACGGTTCTCTCAGAATGGCTATCGGAGAAGAAAGGAAAACGCGTGAGGGTCTGGGCGGCAAAAAGAGGCGCCAGGAAGCACCTGCTCGATATGGCGCAAGCCAACGCCCGCGAGGGGTTCATCAGCCGCAGCCGCTGGCAGAGGCGGGATACGGCACTCATAGACGGTCTTCAGCGCCTCCTCAAGCTGCCGAGAACGCCTGCCCGAATCGCGTGCGTGGACATCTCCAACATCCAGGGACAGCACGCCGTCGGGGCGATTGTTGTTTTTGAACACGGACGCCCGGATAAGAATTCCTACAGGCGCTACCGGATAAGACTGAAGAGCGAGCCCGACGATCCGGCAATGATGGCCGAGGTAATAGGCAGGCTTATTGAAAACGACCCGGAACTTTCCGCAGGCCTTGATCTGCTTCTTCTCGACGGCGGAAAAGGCCAGTTGAACAAGATCGTGCGCCTGCTGGAGCAGCTCGGGACGCCCGGGCCGCTCCCGGTCGCCTCCATTGCCAAGGAGCGCGAATCGGACATAGGGGAAAAGGGAAAAGGGCTTTACGAGAAGATTTATCTGCCCGGTCGAAAGAACCCTCTTTTTCTGCACCGCAATCCGGACATTCTACACCTGCTCCAGCGAATACGGGACGAGGCCCACCGGTTCGCCATATCGCACTATCAGAACGTGCACAGGACCTCGCTTCTCACCTCGGCGCTGGACGGCATTCCGGGAATAGGCCCCGACAGAAGACAGATGCTCCTCCAGCGCTTTGGCAGCCTGGATGCAATCCAGGAAGCCTCAGCCATCGAGCTGGAAAGAGCCGGCCTCCCCCGGAAGGTGGCGCAGAGCGTCATTCGCGTTCTTTCCGAAATTGAAAGCAGCGCGATTCCAGAGGAGCAGGAAGTTACGGAGGACTCACGGGAAGACGCGAAGACGCGAAAGACGGAAGTTTGATTCGATTGATTAATTCTTCAATGCGTTTTTGTAACGGAACTTCACGAAAAAGACCAGTCCGGCAAGAATGGCCACCCCGACCACAATATCGACCTGATGGGAATAGAGCAGAACAAGGTCCCATCTCTCCCGGAGGTACATCCCGCAGACAAGGAGGAAAGAATTCCAGAGGGTCGCACCGACAAGGGTCGCCATGAGGAAAGGAAAAAGCTTCATTTTACCTGTCCCTGCCGGAACTGAGACAAGATGTCTCACAACGGGTATGAACCGGCTGATGAAAAGAGTCAGGGTCCCCTTTCGGCGGCTGAAAAAAGCCTCTGTCCGCTCAAGATCGTGCGGGTTGAGAAGCAGGTATCTGCCGACCTTGAGCACAAACGGCTTACCTCCGTAGTAGCCCATCGAATACGAGATTGCGGACCCAACTACCGAACCGGTGCTGGTTGCAACAATGGCGGCCCAGAGATTCCATTTGCCATCGGCAACCAGAAACCCTACGAAAGGCATCACCGCCTCGCTTGGAACCGGAACGATCATGCTCTCGAGCGCCATCAGGAAGGCCGCGCCGAGATACCCTGCCCCATGAAGACACGATATTGCGAAATTCGATACCAGGTGTGTCAGCATGCAATTCTTTCCTCTTCCAAGATAGACCCTGATGCGGCGGACGGCCTGGGTACCTGACGCACCAAACGGAGGACGGAAGACGGAGGTCGGATGACGGAACTTCCTATCTCTTACATCTTATCTCTGATCTCCGTCGAAACATCCGGCGCTTGCTAACGTCCCGATCCCGGTGACGCCGCAAACAACGTAGCGTCAATCTCTCGCGGTGGGCCCGCAGGCGAGACGCCTCTTTCCCGCTCAGTGAGTGAACACCGGTCGATTGCGCGGGGTATTCAGAACAGAATTCAGCGCAAATTGCCAGAACATTCTTGCGAACAGCCGTTCAAGAATAGAATAATAGAAAAATCAGGTCTTATATTAATTCGGTCTTTTCGCCCGACCGCAACAGTGCTGACAACCCCGGTGTTTAACCATGAAAGAAGACGAAATTATCCAATACCCCGTCGAAGACTCGCTCGACCTGCATACCTTCAGGCCAAACGAAGTGAAAGACCTCCTGAACGACTACCTGGAAGCGGCGAGTGAGAAGGGGTTCGAGGAGGTTCGAATAATTCACGGAAAGGGCATGGGGGTCCTGCGCCGGACAGTCCATGCGGTCCTTGAGGGCCACCCCATGGTGATTTCGTTCAGCGAGGCCGGCCCTGCGGCAGGCGGCTGGGGCGCAACGATTGCCGTGCTCAGGAAGGACCGGCTCTAGCAGGCTGATGAAAAAGGGTTCTCTGGTGGGAGAAACGCCTGAAAATTGCCAATGATTTCGTCATTCCGGCGGAAGCCGGAATCCAGGCATTTCCCAACTGGTTGATTTTAAAACAAAAAACACTGGGCCCCGGCCCCTGGATTGGGCACTCACAAAAGATCGTGCCCGGACTTGAAGCGTTTTACCACGCGCCGCGAGTGGTCAGCAATGTTAAGCCCGGACCTGAACGTAGTGAGGGTCCACTTCCGGGGCAGGCTTCGCCGGGGTGACGTCTATAGGGTTTTTCGCCCTAATGTGGGAATTCCAATCCTTTCTCATCACCCTGCCAGTTTCCGTCCGGAGGCGCTACGGCGCAACGGCCGGCGGGTTGGAAGCCCCCCTTTTTTAACGCGATATTATACTTTAGATACCCCGTTAGGGGGGAGTCTCAAAATGAAGCAACAAAATCAATTAGAAACTGATTTAACCATAAATCAACGGATTCAGATTCTCCAAGCCATAGCACCGGCGCTCCAGCGATCATCTGGGCTGGAATTCCTTGGCTTTTTCGAATCTGTTTGCCGGGCCATCACTATGCCGCTAGACGGCTTGAGAGCCAAAATTAATGAAAAGCTCCAAATCCTAGAAAAGCAAAAAGCCGAACAGGGAAATCAGGATAAGTCACATTCTGCAAAAAAGCTTTCTCCGAAAGAGGAAAGGTGTTTGCACGCACCTGCATAAAGTGCAATGACTTGATCTATGTTTCTTGGTGCCGTTTGGAGGTTTCCGCCGGATGCGATAACAGCGGCAATTGTTAGATTCGATGCGACGATTTTGTCAGTGTCGCTTAGTTTGTGGATTTCAATCATGGTTTATTCCTCTGAGGATTGTGTGGTTGTTATTGCATAAATTAAGTTAAGCCTGCACAGAGGGTCAAGCATGCAGGCTTAACTTCTCACGTATGCGGGGTTTCGCCGCTTCCCTTCTTGTCTCGCTTTTTAGGTGTCGGTTTCACCTTCACAATTCTCTTGATCGCCTCATCAAGAACGCTTTCGTCGTAGGGACCGATACGCACAGCGGCTTCTACGAACCGAGCGTACTGGTCTCCATCTTTGGGTTTTTCTTTTTCTTTTTTTCGGCTCACGATAGGCAACCCCTTTCCCCTCTGGTTTGGCTATTAGTCGTTTGATAGGTTAGTCTCTTTCCGACTACGCCTTCCAGAAGTTTTCCAGCCCTGTCCGAGTCATTAATTCCCTTAGCAACTCGGTTACTGTACCGAAAGTCAAACTCGGCAAGGTAACGATGAAGATGTTGTCTCCCGCAATGCTGATAGACTCCCCTCATTCCACGCTTGAATATGGAGAAAAAGCCCTCAACAGTGTTGGTATGAATCGAGGGGTCTAAAGGCGAAATGTATTCGCCCTGACTATGGCGAACAACCCCGTGATCCGCAAAATCCTCATAGAGATAATAATACTGCCCTGCATCGTCGGTTAAAACCCGCGCTTCTTTCGCAATGTTTTCCTTCAAGATCGGCACAACGGTTTTGGCGCTCAGATCATCAACAACCATGCTTTGGGCTTCCCCTGATTCACGGTCCACAAGGGAGAGAACCTTGTTCTTGTGGTTGTATCCGCGCCTTACTGGAACATCAGGAATATCCCAAAGGAATGTTTCATCGGCCTCAACGCTTCCGCCATTGTTCCCGAATGGAGCAAGAGCGCCACCACGCATAGCCTCACGGATTCTATGGCTCATAAACCACGCGGTTTTGAGCGTTACTCCCAAAGTTCGGTGAAGCTGGTTTGAGCTAAAACCCTTCTTTGAGGCGCAGATCAGGTAAAGAGCCTGAAGCCAAGTATTTAGCGCGATATGGCTTGACTCGAAGACGGTCCCGACTTTCACCGTAAAAGGTTTCCGGCACGCATAGCACTTGTATGTTCCGATCCGTGTGCTTTTGCCCTTCATCTTAGATATTCGCTCAGAAGAGCCGCAATGAGGGCAAGCGGGGCCGTTGGGCCAAAGCCGTTCCTCGACATACTGATATGCGGCTTCTTCATCCTGAAAGTGCTTGATGTTAAGGAGTGATTTACTCATGATTTCACCTTACTTTTGTTCGATTTGGTTTCTATTGATTCTGTATAGAAAAGAAATCTCGTTCTGTTTTCTGCGTTATCGGCACAACCTTCTTGAAGCAACCATTTTTCGTATGCTGCCCATTGGTCCCCCTTCTCCTTTTTCATCAGAGACATCCGTTGGACAAGATGTTCAAAATCTTCTTTGAACCAAAACATATACTTAAAACGGTTAGTGTCATTCAAGGTTTCCCAAGAAAGCCTTCTGCGACGGATAATAACGCCAGCCTGACGGTCGAGATGCCATTCAAAATCCTTCATTACTTCCCGCGAGAATAGATCGGCAACCTGAATTCCGATAGTTGCGCTTGTGGCTGAAGAAATTTCATCCATCATGTTTTTTGGTGGCCCAACACGATCTGATTTGCAAAGAAAATCATATAAATAGAATGCGTTGTATTGGGTTTCAAACCTCCTGTGGAATATAAACTTCACCTTTTGCCGTGGTATGTAGACTGAACCTAGTTGGGAAATACGATCAACCACATTGAGGAAACACTGAAAGTAGGGCGCTACGTCCAAAGTGTGCGGAACGGTATCCTTATAGCCTCGGATGTCTATGGCATTCCCGAATCCCCACAGCGGCGATTGTGCGAGAATGTTTGTTAGGTCTTTATACAACGCTCGGTTTTTCTCTGGTGGGCTATCCCTGAAATTGCCCCTGTTAGCCTCGCAGTCTGTCGCATGGAATTCTATTCCGCCAGTGCGATCCAACCAAGTGCGCTCAACAGAGTCCCATTCCTCTTGACTTCCGATCAGCCCGCCTATAGCGAAAATGCGATTTTGCTTTTCGTCGCTGCTTTCATCTGCGTAGACTGTAAGCATAATCGCTACCGGCCTCTTTTTGCGTGCATTCTTGATTTCCTCTACTGTCGGTACTTTAAAATCTGATATAGTTCGGCTCTTTCGAGCGATTGAGTCCATTATATCCCCCTTTTCTTGGGTACGCAATGTATAATATCGCCTTTTTTAAAGGGGGATTCAGGGGGATTTTTAAGTAATTAGTGTTCATCCGGAAACACCGGGACAATTTCCACGCCCCGCGAGGTTTCTGTTCGGAAAGGAGGTATTTTTCGTTCTGGCAAGGAAAGAGCTTGCCCTGAACCTGCCGAAGGGATGGCTTGCGCGGAAGCGTACATAATCTGTTCATTCCTTTCACCGGCTTTAGCCGGAAGGAGTACCGCCCAGGGCGGAAAAGAACCCTTTCCGGATGGAAACTGATTAATGACTCGCCTGGGCGCCCTTGTTATAGCTTCCAAGGAATTTGAAAAACTCGGTCTTTTCCAGCAGTTCGGCCAGGATGTGCTTCCGGCTCTCTTCGGTCACGTCGGTTTCCAAATCTACATAGAACAAATACTCCCAGGGCCTGCTGTGGATCGGCCTCGACTCGAGTTTGACAATGTTTATATCGTTTAGTGCAAAAATCCGAAGCGTTTCGAACAAAGCCCCCGGCTTGTCGCTTACCGAATAGATCAGGGAGGATTTATTTTGAGGGCCTGGAAGAGATTCATTCCTGGATATAACCACGAATCGGGTGAAATTCCTGGGATTGGTCTCTATGCCCTCCTTGAGAATCACCAGCCGGGCAACCTGATCTGCTCCTTCGCCTGCTATGGCGGCCTCTTTGGGATCAGAGCCCTCCTTTACCCTTCCAACGGCCGTGGCAGTATCTTTACACGCTATCAAGTCCCAGCCGGGATTTTTTTCCAGATACTCCCTGCACTGCTGAAAGACCTGAGGATGGGAGTAGATTCTTTCCAAACCCTCGATCGACGCATCCGGCTGCCCCAATAGATTATGTTTGATCCTCAAGGTCAACTCACCGACTATTTTGAGTTCATATTCGAGCAGCAGGTCATAGTTCTCATGAATGCTGCCCGTAAGGCTGTTTTCGACCGGAACAACGCCGAAGGCCGCCTGTTCGCTGTCCACCAGAGTGAAGACCTCTCTGAATGAGGAACTGTTCCGGAGAGGAACCTCATTGCCGAAAAATTGCGTGCATGCTTTGTGAGAAAAAGAACCGGGCACGCCGCTGTAGGCAACCGTTGCAGGCGCCCTGCCCTCGCCCCGGCGCGGTCTCATGACAGTGGCTTTGTCGAGGTAAGCGTAATCGAGCTGTTTTCCCACAACCGGAGCAATTACGTAAAGGTCTCTCATGAGCTGCTCGAACTGTTCCGGATAGAGGCTCTGGGGCCCGTCGGATAACGCTTTGTCCGGTTCGGTATGCACTTCCACTATGAGACCATCGGCGCCCGCAGCTATGGATGCGCGGGCCATGGGACTGACTTTTTCCCTGATCCCCGTGGCATGGCTCGGGTCCACTATAATCGGCAGGTGGGTAAGCTTCTTTATGACGGGAACGGCGGTAAGGTCCAGAGTATTTCGCGTGTAGCGCTCGAATGTGCGAATTCCGCGCTCGCACAGCATAACCTGGTCGTTGCCTTCCGAGAGAATGTATTCGGCGGACATGAGCCATTCCTCGATAGTCGCAGACAATCCCCGCTTCAAAAGCACCGGCTTGCCGATTCGGCCAACGGACTTCAGCAGTTCGAAATTTTGCATGTTTCGAGCCCCGACCTGAACAACATCAACGTATTTCATCATCAGGTCGGCCTGGCTCGGAGAGGTCATCTCCGAAACAATACCAAGCCCGGTCTCTTCCCTTACCTCACTGAGTATCTTCAGCCCATCCTCTCCCAGACCCTGGAACGCATAGGGCGAGGTCCTCGGCTTGAATGCCCCGCCCCGGAACAGCACTGCCCCGTGTTTGCGCACGGTGCGCGCAATGTCCAGAGTTGTCTTCCTGTCTTCAACACCGCATGGACCGGCGATCACTACCAGGCGGTCCCCGCCTATGGCGACATCTCCGACTTTTATGATGGAAGCAGCGGGATGCAGTTCGCGACTCACCAGCTTGTAAGGCTTGGATATGGGAACGGCCTTTTCCACCCCAGGCAACGATTCATAATATGCGCTTTCCCTGTACATCTTGCCGACAATTCCCAGGACTCGTTCTTCCACCCCTCCTATGTCCTTCACCATATGGCCCTCGGAACGAAGTACATCTTTGAGCCTTTCAACTTCTTCCTTTGTTGTCCCTTTTCCGAGTACGAGAATCACGGCAAATCCTCCGGTCATATTCTTGAGTTGACAGCAATAAAAAAACCCCGAAGAAAACTCCTCGGGGCATAGGACTTAGGGGCCCCGGGGAAGATTCCTCATCCACCCAGGGGCCTTTTTCTATAAACTAATATCCCGGGTGGACGCTCCTGAAGAAGAAAAAAAAGAAGCCCGAAAAGGACAAAAAACCAGGTCCATCCGGTCGGCGCCGGCCAGGAAAAAAAGAGCAAATATCGAGAAACAGGTGTTTATTCATAAAGAACCCTCTTGGATGTCCCAGGCAAGCATAGAAAATCTGCCGGACTTTGTCAATCCCCCATCCCCATACTTTCGAAGGTGAGCATTTCACCATTTGAGCCTCGCGAAGCGTAACCGCCGGCAACCTTCCCGTTTCTTTCGAATACTCACCTACTGAGATAGACTTGACAGTGAGCAGTGAACAGCCTTAAAAACGCTTATTTTTGGAATAGCTGTCTTTAGTTATCAAAACCTTGGCTTGGCCCGACCCGATGCCAACGGGCAGCGGCAGCGTCCAGGGTCTTGATCTCAGTGCAAAAAAGGCCATTTAATGATCGGCATGCACGTAAAAGGGCCATTTTTCAAAGAACCAGTCAACCCAAAGAAACGGAATGAGCCACCATACGCTCCATACGATGGACTCCCCTTTCAACACTCTTTCACTCATGGGACCGGCCATATGCTGATTGCCGAGGCCCCAATAACCCCAGTTGATCACATAATAGAAAACGTAAGCCAGCGCTATCAATACCACGACCCCAAATGTTCTGAACCAGAAAGCCCCCCACGAATCCTTGTTTGTCATGGGAACCATGTCGTCGAAATAATAAGCCCAGACGATTGGGGGCAAGAGGCCAAATGCGGCGATTTCAGCAGCATGCTGCCAGAGAAAACGCGCTGGATTCCCCGCTTCCGTCGGCGGGAGATGTTTTATAATCTCATTCATGTTCAACCATAACGGGGCAATTTTCGTACAAATCACCGCAAGTGCATACGAAATGATCACGACCGAAATGAACGAGATGAGGCCCTTCCAAGGCTGGGGGAGCTTTATACTCGTCCAGGGCTTCATTCGCCAGACCTGCACCGTCAGGTATTGGACTACAATCATCCATTGCCAAAATCCGACCACCCAGGAGAGATGGGTGGTTCCGGCTATGCCTCCCCACCAGGGGGTGTTGAGTGCGTAAGACTTCCCGAAAACTACACCGAAGATCAGGCCCCAGAAAGGCACGATCAGAACGGTATAGAAAAAGAGTGTCAACATGGTTGACCAGGCCACGTCACAAAGGCCGGCCTGAGGCTGTTGCAGGTTGCTCGGGTAAACAGGCCATTTTGCGAAAAGAACGGCACTAAGGCCATAGGTGAAAAAGCCGATCAGCACGAAGCAAATCACGGCACGTTCTGCAAACAGAAAATCCGGGTTTATCAAGGCATTGTAGGTCAGAGTTGCCCCAGCACCAGCCGGCATAGTGGTCTTCCCGGCAGCGGCAAGAGCTTCCAGATTGGGTTCGCTCAGGAAGTTGAATCCTAATCCCAGTATTTTGTAGAAGACCACGTTGATCAATAACCACGCTACAACAAAGTTCACCGCGGTCTCCACAATGCCGCGCAGAGGCTGTGGCAAACCCAGGAACGGCCAATGTCCGAAAGAAATATGTTGCCAAAGACCAACAATTATCATCCCGCCGATATACATGAGAAAAGGATAAGGAAAATAATGAAACGGACCGCGTAGGTCACTGAAAATGTACCAGATGATCCATGTTATCACGGAGATGGCGATAAAGGAGATAATCCCTGTTACCGGCTGCCCCCAACGAGGTTTTAGTGCGTGTGGGTCCATAGTGCTTACCTCCGTTGTGAAATGTGAAATCCGGACAAACAGTTGAGATTTCTGATCCCCGACTTTGGAGTTCGACGGACTGCGCCTTCACCCCCTTTCGATGTTATTTTCTTTGAGATCAGGCTGACGCTATCTTTGTGCGCCAAACCCGATTCCGCGTCTCACAAACCCTCTTTCCCGTCAGGACGTGGTCAACGTCTGAGACTGCCCGTCCTCCTCTATTTTGGATCCCATGAGGGACAAAGCCATGCGTTCGTGTACCTCGCGAGAGAGCTTCCGATAGAGATGGTAAAAGAAGACGCCCATTATGTCCCTCGCTTGCACCGATCGCATGGAGCGTTCGGCGGAAGACAGCTTCCCCAACCCGTCCTGCCAGTAGTACCTGTGGGACATAATCACGATATCCCGGAACATGTCGCGGTAGAACTTCAGCGCCTCCGGGTCGAAACCGTCCTTAGGCCCCAATCCGATCTTGTCCATGTCCACGATGACCTTGCCTAATGTCAGGTCATCCTGGGAATAAGTCTTTTGACCGTTCCGGATCTCCGGAGTTATGATGCGCCATTCCTCCATCTTGGCCAGCCACCGCCGACCCAGGCCGGTGGCCTTTCGAAACTGCTCCTCCCCCACTATCTCCGTGGGGAGAAGCTTATCCACAGGGCGAAAGTAGTCTGTGTGAAGTTGGAGGAACCATTCGCGCTCAGGTGAGCCCTTCTCGAACTTAAGAATCCTTTTGATCACCGACAGGGGGAGAAAGCAGTGGTCTTGGAGCTCTTTGATGAGGCGAATTTGCTCAACATAGCTCGCTTTATACTCGGCGACATTCTTCCCCAGTTTCCGGGGTCGGGGCAGAAGGCCCTCGCGGATGTAATAATGGATGGTTTCCTTGGACACCTGCGTCTGCTTAACCAGCTCGCCGATCTTCACTGGACGCCTCCTTGTGAGGAGTTCGTTCTCCGCTTTTGTCAGGTGGGAGAGGGAGCTTCCGGCCAGGCGATAGACTCCGTTCCAACAGGGAAGGTCGAATTGGTGACAAGCGTTACTCTATAGAACACCGAGACCGGACTGTCAATACATAATTTTTCTAAGTGATTGATATGCAATGAATTTTACTTGACTTTTTCGTATAGCATGTAGTAATGCTTATCACTATAACGGACGTGGCGCCCCTCCGGGTGGCGTTTTCCCAATTCTGCACTGACTGGAGGCAGCGATCATGGAATCCAGACCCTGGCAGCGGCATTATGACTACAATGTCCCCCTTACAATCCGATACCCTCGTATCCCACTCCACGAGTTACTAAACATCCCCGCGAACTCATATCCCGACAAGCCCGCCTTCAATTTCTACGGGACCGAGATGACATTTTGGGAACTGCGCCATGTCGTATTGCGCATGGCCAATGCCCTGGGAAATCTGGGCGTGCGGAAGGGGGACCGGGTCGGCATGAACCTCCCCAACTGCCCCCAGTTCCTCATTGCCAACTACGCGGCCCTCACTCTGGGAGCCATCGTGGTGAACTTGAACCCGATGTACACGGCCGCCGAACTCAAACAAGCGACCGAGCAGACGGGGGTGACTACTCTTTTCACCTTCGATATGGTCCTTCCTTATATCCGCGCGCTTTGTCAGCAGGTGGAGATTCCCCGGGTGATCGTCACCAAGCCGACAGACTATATTACCGGGCTCGACCGGAGTACTAAGGAGAGCCTGGAACTCGATCCGAAATGGCATCATTTCTCCGAACTGCTGGATGGCTGCAACGAGACCAAACGCCCGCGGATTCAGGTGAACCCGGAAGATCCCTGTATGATTCAGTTCACCGGAGGAACCACGGGCCTTCCCAAAGCCGCGGTCCTCACGCACGCCAACCTCGTGGCCGCGACCTTCCAGTGCGTCTTGTGGGGCTCGGCCACAACCACTCTCACTCCACCCGAGCGGCGCAGCGTAGTGGCAGTACTCCCGTTCTTTCATGTGTACGGCAACATCGTTGTCATGAATTGGGCAATGCTCAACTGCGCCACCCAGATCCTGATCCCCCGGTTCCAGATTGACGAGATCATAGGGACCCTGTCAAACTTCCGGGAAATCACTTTCTTTCCCGCTGTGCCCACCATGATTACAGCGCTGGTCAACCATCCCAAAGCGGCTGAGCTGGATTTGGGCAGAAAGCTGGGTCTGCTGAACTCGGGCGGGGCGCCCATGTCCATGGATCTCATCGAGCAGGTCAAAGATATGGGAATCCCCTTCAGCGAGGGTTGGGGAATGAGCGAGACAACATCTTTGGGGATTGCCAACCCTCTCCTGGGCCTGAAGAAGGTGGGCAGCATCGGAATTCCGTTTCCCGACACCGACATCAGGATAGTGGATGTGGAGCAGGGATTGGAAGCTGTAAAGCCGGGTGAGCCGGGCGAGCTTCTCATCAGGAGCCCCCTGGTCATGAAAGAATATTATGGGGATCCCGAGGAGACGGCCGGGCACATCAAGGGCGGGTGGCTGAGCACCGGCGATATCGTGGTCCGTGACGAGGACGACTATATATTCATTGTGGACAGAAAGAAGGATATGGTGATCGCCGGTGGATTCAACGTTTTCCCGCGGGAGATCGACGAGGTGCTTTTTCAGCATCCCAAGGTGCTGGATGCGGTGTCCGTAGGTATCCGGGACGAGTATCGAGGTGAGACGATCAAGGCCTACATAGTCCTTAATCCTGGAGAGACCGCTACTGGTGAGGATATCATCGCTTTCTGCAAGGAGAAGCTCGCCGCTTACAAGGTCCCCAAATTGGTCGAGTTCCGGGACGCGCTCCCCAAATCCGCTGTAGGGAAGGTACTTCGTAAGATCTTGAGGGCAGAGGAAGAGGCTAATTGGAAGGTTTGACAGACTATAATGGAGGCTTGTCAAATGGGAATGCCCAAGGTGGCGATAGTGCGTTACGAGAAGCCCCTGGAATCGGTTAGGAAGGCCGTTGACCTCTGCGCCGGACTTGATCATCTCCCGAATAGAGCCAAAGTTTTCGTAAAGCCCAATATCGTCTTCTGGACTCGCCTGGCGCCTTTTCCCAAGTGGGGGGTAATAACAACCTCCCGCGTAATCAACGACATGGTCTGCTTGCTCAAGGAGCGGGGGATCAATGACATCACCATCGGTGAAGGCACCGTGGTCTACGATTCGAAGGACTGCGAAACGGCTGCCCATGCCTTCGAGACTCTGGGCTACGGCACTCTCAAGAGGCGCTACGGAGTCAAAAGCATAAACGTGTTCGAGAGGCCCTTTGAAAAAGTCGATCTGGGCGGGGGAGTGGTGCTTTCCATCAATACGGATATTCTCAATAGCGATTTTGTCGTGAATGTCCCGGTTATGAAGACTCATGCACAAACAGTGGTAAGCCTTGGAATCAAGAACTTCAAGGGCACCATAGACATCAATTCTCGCAAGAAATGCCACTCCGCAGACCCTGAAAAGGACCTCCATTATATGGTATCCAAACTGGCTGACAAGATGCCGCCCTCGTTCACCATTATTGACGGCATTTATACCAATGAGAGAGGCCCTTCTTTCGACGGCAAGATCAGGAGAAGCAACTTACTGGTTGCCTCAGCGGATCTGCTTTCCGCTGACAAGGCGGGGGCGGCAATCCTTGGATACCAGCCGGCACAGGTTCCTCACCTGGCATACGCCGCCAGAGATATGAACAGAACGTCGGACCTGTCCGACCTGGAGATAGTGGGAGAAACGATCGAAAATGTGGCAATGAACCTGGGGTACGCTTTCCCATACACTGAGGATGGCACTCTGCCGCTGCCGATGGCAAAGATGGGAATAAAAGGTCTCTCATATCCGAAGTACGACTTGAGTCTGTGCACGTACTGTTCCGGGATCACTGGCGCCGTGCTCATGGCCATAGTTTACGCATGGAAAGGGCAACCGTGGGACGACGTGGAAATCCTCTCGGGAAAGATCATGAAACCCACACCGGGCCGGAAAAACACCATCCTTTTGGGCAAGTGCATGTATGTGGCGAATAAGAACAATCCTGACATCAAAAACATGATCGCGGTCAAAACGTGCCCTCCAGCCCCTGAAGCGGTCGTCAAAGCGTTGCGCCAGGCTGGGATTGAAGTAAATCCCGACATCCTGAAGGGCAGAGACAAGACAGCGGGAAGTTACATGAAGCGATACGAAGGCAGGCCGGAGTTCGACGAATCCTTGTTTAGAATCGACTGACATCGGAAGGCGCCCCGCTGACAGCCCCGTCTCGCGGAGCGTCG
>Ga0074046_10000801_pt1 | contig 28901 bp, 27 predicted proteins | sample BogForMeECP23OM3_FD_94441 | JGI IMG/M metagenome (GOLD analysis project Ga0074046, IMG submission 94441) | Bog forest soil microbial communities from Calvert Island, British Columbia, Canada - Bog Forest MetaG ECP23OM3 | ecosystem: Environmental > Terrestrial > Soil > Wetlands ... | reverse complement strand
GTCGACTCGATCCGCGGGATCGCCATCGCAAAAATAATGGCATACTTCATGTCGAAATATTCCTCGGTCGAGCGCTCCGGAGCTGGGGTCCAAGAGCCGCCCAAGTTTGGCCCGGGGGTCGAAGGCGAAAACGCGGCGCCTGTCGCCCATCCCGAGCGCGGCGTGCGATGAGGGCCCCTCGTCGGGGAACCTCGGGTGTTGACAGCGCGCCCCCCTCCCCTTCACCGTGAGGGTGCGTGCTCGGCGCCGGATTCTTCGATCGCGATCCCCGAACCATCGCGAAGGACCTGGTCGGAAAGGTCCTTCGGCGCCGGATCCAATCGCGCTGGCTGTCGGTGCAGATCGTCGAAGTCGAGGCCTACTCCATTCGCGAGAAGGGAAGTCACGCATCCCTCGGGCGCACACCAAGCCGCGAAGCGCTCTTCATGCCGGCGGGCACGATCTACATGTATTACGCGCGCGGCTCGGCATCGCTCAATGTGAGTTGCCGTGGGGCCGGCAATGCGGTGCTGCTCAAGGCCGGTCGCCCATTCACAGACGGCGTTTCTCCGCCCGAAAGCTTCGCGCTGATGCACGGACTGAATCCGGGCTCGCAGGGAGAGCGCCCGCTGGAGAGGCTCTGCTCGGGTCAGACCCTGCTCTGCCGTGCGCTCGCGCTTCGCGTAGCGGATTGGAACCGGCGCATGTTCGATTCCCAAAGCTTTTTCGTCGAGGATGTGGGGTATCGGCCAAGCCGCCTGATCCAGGCGAAGCGGCTCGGGATTCCGAAGGGCCGAGACGAGCACCTGCTCTATCGCTTCATCGACTTCGACTTCGTCCGGTCGGCAACCTCCAATCCAATGACGAAGCGCGGGTCCAAAGAGGGGGTCGACTTTAAGATTCTTCCGCTTCGTCCTCCGAGGGCGCGGGCCAGGGTCCCTCGATTCGGGGCAACGAGATCGTGAGGGAAGCGGGAGCTCAGCCCCTACCCGTGCGAGCGCAGGCGCGGATCGAAGTCGAAGGGTTCCGGGGAAGTGCGCGCGAACCGCGGGAAGGCCGGGTGCTCAGGGTTCAGAAGAAAGTTGCTCTCGAGGGGGATCACTGCGCTCGGAACGCGCAGCACGGCGGAGCGTCGTGCGCGGGCCCAGTGGGTTCCGATCTCCTGGACAGCAGGCGGCGCGGGGGACCGACGCCAATCGGCCGGAAGTCGCCTGACCGAGAACTCCTCGACCGCAGATTCAGGAAACTCGAGGCGACACACGACGTAGTGCCGGAGCAGCGCTCCCCACTCGAGGTGGACGAGGAGTTCGAGGGCCGCGAGGGAGAGACTCTCCGATGCGTACACCACTGCCACGCCAGGCCGATTCCAGCGTCCCCCAAACAGACGAGCCCCTTCCCCGTCAAAGCTTTGCGCTGCGTGTTTGTGCTTTACAAGGCGGAAGGCTCGCGGCATTAGGCCACAACACCGTGCTCGAGCCGCCCGAGCAGCCGTTCCACCTCGCGTGCACCTGTCTCGGTGCGGGCGAATTCAAGCGGAATTGCGCCGCCGAGCCCGCGCTGCGGCCGCGTGAGCCACGCACGGGCGGCGTTCTCGTCGCCTTCAAAGAGCGCCAGCATCTGATGGAAGAGACGCGCGCCACGCACCAAGCGGTCGGATTCTGCGGAGTCGAGGCGCCCCGCCGCGCGGCGTCGGGTGAGGGTACGCATCGGGAGATGAACCAGCCCACAGATCGCGTCCCACGTGAGCTCCGTGCGCGTTTTGAATTGCTCGAGCGCAGAGAAGGGAAGACCACGCTCCACTTCTGCGACGAGGTCGCTTGCGCTCATTGCTCCCAGGCCGAGCAGTCCGAGAGCGCCGTGCTCCGACGGGGTGGCGCGCGGGCGTGCTTTTCCTCGCGTCTCGGGGGCCGCGGCCGCTCGGGGTCGGGGCATGTCGCACTCCAGTTGCGCCGGGGCGAGGGAGAAGCCCTAGCCACTTGGCTATAGTTATAGCAGCCATTTGTCCCGATGGCACGAGGGCGGGGAATCGCAGGGGAGCTCGGGGCGGGGCGGACGCTCTGAGGCCGCCCCCGCGCGAATCCCCGCGCGCGCCTTTGCCTGCGCTTCGCCAACTGGATACCACCTGGGCGACGCTCACCTTGAACTTGGGGCTGGGCGTGAAGGGAGCTGGGATGCGACGCTGCCGAGCGACGGAGGAGGAACCGCTTTTGTATTTTGGCGCCCTCGCCCGGGGCTAATGGGGCTGGGAGTTCACTTTCGCTGCCGCAGGATCGCTCGAGCGCGTCTCCGGTGTCCCTTCGACGCGCGGAGCCTCCGGCGGCTGGGAGCTCCCGGCCGTCAGGCTCTGTTTGAAGTCGCGGATCGCGGTGCCGAGGCTTCGCCCAAGTTCAGGCAGGCGCCGCGGGCCAAATATAATCAGGGCAATCAGCAGGATCAGGAGGAGATGGGTCGGCTGGAAAAGACCCTCGAACACGGCGTGATCCTCCTTAGGGGCAACCTCGCCTAGCGGAGTGCGAGCGCCCGCGAAGCGGGCAAGCGGCCAATCTTTGAGAAGCGCTGGGCAAGAGCCTAAGAGTGGCGAAGCGCATCGCCCCGAGGCGCTCGAGCCCGGGATCAAACAGCAATTTAGCAGGCAACCCGCGGATATGCACTTCGGGCACACAAGCCTGGCATTCCTGCGTTCGCCGCGGGTCCGCGGCCAGGCCGAGGCTCGCCGCCCCGCGCGGCTCCCCAAACGAGGGCTCCCCTCCCTCGGACGGCTCATCGCCAATGATGCGTTGACCCCTCTGCTCGGCGGGTGATAGCGTGCCCTCCGCTCAATTTTTTTCGGACGAATCTTCGACGAGGATTCCCCGAGTGACGCTCCCCAGCGAAGCCTTTCGCGCCAAGATCCTCGAAGAGGCGATCGGAATCGTCTACCGACACGGCCCCCGACGGATCACGATGCGCGCTCTTGCCGAGAAGCTCGGGTATTCCCCAGGCACGATCTATCTCTATTTCCGCAACAAGCAGGAGCTCTTGAAGGAGATCGCGCTCTACGGGTTCGATGCGCTCGGTGACGTCGTCGCTCCTGCCCATGCGCTCGAAGATCCCTTTGAGGCCATCGCTGAGACGGCAAGGCGATACATCGACTTCGGACTGGAGCACCACGAACTCTACCGGCTCATGTTCCACGACATCTCCCTCGTGGGGCAGCTTGCGCCCTCCGACCATGCCCGCGTAGCGCGGACCTGGGCGCTCGGGCGGACCCTGTACGAGCGGGGCATCGCAAGCGGCGCCTTCCGGCAAGGCAATCCCGAGATCGAGGCGAATATCGGCTGGGCGTGGGTACATGGGTTCGTGGAGCTCGCCGCGTCTGGGCGCCTGCCCGCCCGGGGCGGCATGCCGAAACAGCTCCGGGCGGTTCGCGATGCGATGATCGAAGCGCGGCTGCGCGCCCTTCGGCCCTAGACTTTCTCGTGGAAAACGCCGGTTTACCCCGGCCTTCTGCGGCCCACCTTCCGGTTCGCTCTGCAGTCGACAAAAAGTGATTTTTCTCTTTTTAGATCAGATACTTATGGGTTTCCGTCGACGGAGCTCTGCGGACCCGTCCTTGCCCTGACTCTGCTATGCTCGCCCGCGCCCCTGCGCCCGCCGGATCTCCCGGCCGCGTCTTGGCGAAGGACCGATGAAGGACAAGGATCGCTACTGGGATTGCCTGGACCAGGCGATCGAGGCCACGAACGGTGGACGCACCGACGAGGCCCTCGCTTGGCTTGACGAGGCCCTTAAAGCCGACCCGAACGGAGCCGAAGCGCACAACACGCGGGGCGAGATCCTCTGGGATGAAGACAAGATCGAGGAGGCGCTCTACGAGTTCGACCTCTCGATTCGGGCCGACAGCAAGTTCATCCACGCCTATTTGAATCGCGCCGAGCTCTTGATCGAGGAGCTCGGCGAGTATGAGCAGGCCATCGAGCAGTGCGACGCACTCCTGAAGGGTGCCCCGGAGCTGGCTCGTCCCGACCGTGGCATCGAGGCTGAGATCCACTATCTCAAGTCCAAGGCGCTCTTCTACGTCGACGACCTCGAGGGAGCGCTCTTTCTCGTGCGCCGTGCGCTCAAGACCGGAGGAGAGCAGCCCATCTTCCGGGCCTTCGAGGGCCAGATCCTGTTCGAGCTCGGTCGGTTCGAGGAGGCTCGGCGGTTGCTCGAGCACGCCTGCTCGCTGGATCCCGACTCCGCACACGCCATCTACCACCTGGGACTTGTACTCGAACGACTGGGCCAGCCTGAGGACGCGGGGCGCGCCTTCACCAAGGCCAACGCGCTTTCCCCGGAAAGCTACCCGCTGCCGGTCGAGATTGATGAGGAAGGGTTCCGGGAGGCCGCCCAGGCCGCACTTCGTGACCTTCCGCGCTCGGTTCGCGAGTACGTGGAGAATGTGCCGCTCTTGGTGGAGGATTTCCCTTCCGAGGAGCTGCTGGCTCGAGAGAATGTCTCGCCCCAGATTCTGGGCGTCTTTCTCGGGGTTCCGAGCACGGAAGCTTCGCTCACCGCGCCCGTGCAGGAGATGGATCGCGTGATCCTGTTCAAGAAGAATCTCGAGAAGGTGTGTCGCGATCGCAGCGAGCTGCTTGAGCAGATCCAAGTCACGGTGAAACACGAGATCGGCCACTACCTCGGTCTCGACGACGAATCCCTCGAGCGCCTCGGGCTCGCCTGACGTCATGGCGGGAGCGCCGGCCCGCCTGCTTGCCGCCCTCGAGGCTGTCGTGGGCGCCGACTCCTGTATTTCTTCGCCCGAGCACCTGCTCGTGTATGAATGCGACGGCCTGACGCACCACCGAGGCCGCCCGGCGGCCGTCGTACTTCCTAGGGACAAGACCGAGGTCTCGCGAGTCGTCCGGGCCTGTCGCGCAGCGGGCGCGCCCTTCGTGCCGCGAGGCGCGGGAACGGGGCTTTCCGGCGGAGCCCTCGCGCCCGAAGGCTCCGTGGTGATCGAGTGCTCGCGCCTCAATCGAATCCTTGAGATCGACCCGGAAGATCGCGTGGCTGTGGTGCAGCCCGGTGTGGTGAACGCCGATCTCTCGAAGGCCGTCGCGCGCTTCGGCCTACACTTCGCCCCGGACCCCTCGAGCCAGCTCGCCTGCACGATCGGAGGCAACGTCGCCGAGAACTCGGGCGGCCCGCACACCCTCAAGTACGGCACCACGACGCAGCATGTGCTGGCCCTCGAGCTCGTGCTTCCCGACGGCGAGATCGCCCGCCTTGGATCTCGGACGGGATGGGACTTCGGCTACGACCTCGTGGGCGCGGTGGTCGGGAGCGAGGGCACGCTCGGCATCGTGACGGAGGCGACGGTGCGGCTTACACCGCTGCCGGAGGCGGTGGAGACGCTCCTGGCCATCTTCCCCGACGTTGTTTCGGCATGCCGCGCCGTGGGCGAAGTGATCCGCTCCGGGCTCGTGCCCGCCGCGCTCGAGATCGTCGATCGCAAGACGATCGAGGCGATCGAGGCGAGTGTCTACGCCGCGGGTCTCCCGACGGATGCCGGCGCGGTGCTGATCGTCGAGCTGGACGGAGCGCCGGGGCTTTTGGCGGAGCAGATGCAGCGCGTCCGCGAGCTCGTCGCTGCGGGGCATGCCATGCGGGTGGAGGTGGCCAGGGACGCGGCGGAGCGCCAGCGCCTGTGGCGCGCGCGCAAGGGCGCCTTCGGCGCCCTTGGACGCTTGGCGCCCGACCTCTACGTCCACGACGCCGTGGTACCGCGGCCGAAGCTCCCCGAAGTGCTGGAGCGAATCCTCGCGATCGGCGAACGCTACGGGCTGCGGCTGTCCAACGTCTTCCACGCTGGCGACGGCAACCTGCATCCCAATATCTCCTTCGACCGCCGCGACCCCGACGAGCTGGGGCGTGTGCTTGCGGCGGGTGAGGAGATTCTCCGGGTCTGTGTCGAAGCGGGCGGGGTGATTAGCGGGGAGCACGGCATCGGCACGGAGAAGCGCGATTTCATGGGACTCCTGTTCGGCAAGGCGGACCTCGACGCGATGCGCCGCCTGCGCGATGCCTTTGATCCCGAGCATGTCTGCAATCCCGGGAAGATCTTCCCGACGACCCGTTTCTGTGTCGAGTCGAACCCCAAAGCGCGCGGCTATGACCGCGTTTCCTTCGACGCATGATCGCGTCCGCCGATCTGCGTGCACTGCGCGAGGCCCTAGGGGCTCATGGCTTGCATGAGCACGAGACAGGCGGGTACCCGGGTCTCGCCAGCACGAAGATCGGCGTCACGCTCACGCCCTCGGACGGCGCAGCCCTCGGAAGAGTGGTCGAGGTGCTCGGTGCACGCGGCCTCGCCGTCGTCATTCGTGGCGGCGGGAGCAAGCTCTGGCTCGGCAATCCGCCGCGCCGCGTCAGCGCGATCCTTTCCACCGCGGGCCTCGTGGGCGTGGATACGCTGGACGCGGACGAGGGGGTAGCCCACGTGGGCGCGGGGACCACGGTTTCAGAGCTGCGCTCCCTCGCCGAAAAGGCGGGCTGGGAGCCCGCTCTCGATCCTGCCAGTCCCCGAGCGACTGTGGGAGGTGTGCTCGCGACGGGCGAGATCGGGCCGCGCTGCTTGCGTTTTGGTCGACCCCGCGACAGTGTGCTCGGCCTCGAGGTGGTGCTGGGCTCCGGCGAGCGCACGCGCTGCGGGGGGCGGGTGGTGAAGAACGTCACCGGCTACGACCTCGCCAAGCTCTACACAGGCTCGCTCGGCACCCTCGGCGTAATCGAGGGCGCGTGGCTAAGACTCAAGCCACGCGCCGAGCGGGTGCTGGGACTCCTCGCGCCGGTCGCAGACAGCGCCGCTGCCCTCACAGCGTGTGCGCGGGTCGCGCGTCTCTCCTCCGCGAGCTGTGCGGCCGTGGTGGATCGTTCACTCCTCGGAGTAGTCGCTGAAGGCGCGCGCGCAACGGCAGGAGTCGCCCTCGTGATCGAACTCGCAGGTGAGGCCTCCCTCGTCGAGCGGGAGGCCGGCTGGCTCGCGGCCGAGCTCGGGGCCGAGCCGGGAAAGCAGGACGGCGCTCGGGTGCTGCGCGCCTGGCACGCCGAGCCGCCGGCGGCCTCCTTCCTGCGGGTGCGCCTCTCGTGCAGACGCTCCGCTTTCCCGCGTACCTTCGAAATCCTGCGCCGCGCCGGCGCGGGGGTCGTTGCGTATCCCGAGTCATGCCTTTTGTGGGCGCGCTTTCCCCTCGATCCGGAGGCGGACGAAGCGGCAGCGGCGCGCCCGCTGCGCGCGGTCCGGGAGGCCCTTCGCGAAGGTGCGGGCAGCGCTCTCATGGAGGCTCTGCCCGAGTGGCTCGCGCAGGGTCGCGACGTTTTCGGAGATGCCCCCGCCGCACCTCTCCTGCTGCGGGCGCTCAAGGCGAAGTTCGATCCGTCGGGAGTGCTGAACCCCGGCCGCTTCGCCGCGGGGATCTAGTGGACCGGGAGCTTGCCCAAGGCACTGCCGACCGGCTTCGGGAGCTCTCCACCCGCACACTCGACTGCGTGCATTGCGGCCTATGCCTGCCCGTTTGCCCGACCTACCGCGAGACAGGGCGAGAGCAGTCCTCTCCACGCGGTCGTGTGTATCTCATGCGAGGTGTCGCCGAGGGTCGAATTCCGCTCGGCCCTGGCGTGGCAGAGGAGATGTACCTGTGTCTTGGCTGCCGTGCCTGTGAGACCGCGTGCCCCTCCGGGGTGCGCTACGGGAGCATGCTGGAGACGATGCGCGGGGAGGTCGAGCAAGCCGGACTGCGCCGCGGACTCGCGAAACGCGTCGAGACCTTTGCCTTGCGCGGGCTCGTACCGCATCCCCGACGTTTGCGGCGCGCGATCGATGCCTTGGCGATCGTGCAGAGGCTGCGCCTCGACCGGCTTTCGATGCGTCTTTTACCCGCCGCCCTGCGCGAGCGCGCTGCGCTTGCGCCGCGCGTTCCCCCGCTTCGCGATCGGCGTCCCTTGCCGGGATTCGTGCGCGCGCAGGGCACGCGGCGCGGACGCGTCGCGCTGTTCGTCGGATGCGTCATGCCGGAGCTCTTTGGTCGGGTGAATCACGCGACGGCGCGCGTGCTCGCACGCAACGGCTTCGACGTGATCGTGCCGGGAGAGCAGGCGTGCTGCGGAGCGCTCCATGCTCACGCGGGCGACCCGGACTTCGCTCGGCGTCTCGCGCGTCGGAATGCTGCGGCGTTCCGCACGGCAAAGGTCGATGCGTTGGTCGTGAACTCCGCGGGCTGTGGCGCAGCCCTGCGGGAGGCGGGCGAATGGCTGGGCGAGGAGGGCGCGTCCCTGGCCGATTCCGTTCGCGATGTGTGCGAGCTGCTCGATGCCGCGGGTCTGCGAGCACCGCTGCCGGGAAACGCCGGCCCGCACGCCGTGCGTGTGTGTTACGACGACCCCTGTCATCTCGTCCACGGGCAGCGCGTGGAACAGGCCCCCCGCCGTCTTTTGCGCCAGATTCCAGGACTCGAGCTCGTCGCCCACGACGATCCCACGAGTTGCTGCGGCGCCGCGGGGATTTACGCGCTCACCCATCGCGCCATGGCGTCCGCCGTGCTCGAGCGCAAGATGGCGTCTCTTGCTGCGGTAGCCCCCGATGTCATCGCGTCCGGCAATCCGGGCTGCATCCTTCAGCTACGAACCGGCGTGACTCGCAGCGGTCTGCGCGCGCGCGTCGTGCATCCCGTTGAATTGCTGGATGAGGCGTACGCCGCGGAAGACGCCTTCCGCGATGGGCAGAGCGGGGGCTAGCCGCCCTCCTCGGAACGCTCGGGCTCCCCAGGTTCGACCCGCCCCAGAGCCTTGGTCACCCCCGAGGGCAAGAGCGCTCACCGGACGACAGAGGCTGAGCCATCACTCAAGCGGCGCTCCAGGCCCTCCGATCCGTCGTGTGCGGGGGCTCGCGCCTCCCAAGGTGCTGCTCTGTTTACTGGGTGCGGGTGGGACGCGGAAGGCATGGACTGTATCCCGTTGGACATCGACTTCCTCGACCGGGGGGCGGGCGGGTTCTTCCGAGGCAAGCCCTACCTCGTTTTTGGAGCGAGCGGGACCGGGAAATCGATCCTGGGACTCCAGTTCGCCAACGCGGGCCTCGAACGCGGGGAGGCCGCCCTCTATGTCTGCCGCGAGCGGGCGCAGGACCTCGTCGACCAGGCGGAGCGCCTCGGATTCCCGCTCTCCCAGCGCATCCTCGAGGAGAGACTGAGCGTCCTCGAGTATGACGCGGACTTCCGTGACATCGCCGCGCGTCAGGGGCCGGAAGCGCTGTTCGAGGAGCTCCGCGCGCAGGTCGATGAAAAGGCCGTGCGCCGCGTGGTCTTTGACCCCGTGGATCCCTTCTTTTCCAGCCTCGACGACGAGAGGGTCCTGCGGGCGCAGCTTCGCGCGCTCACGAGTCGCTGCGAAGCCCTGGGCTGGTCGCTCCTTCTGCTGTGTGATGACGCGACCTTTTCCCAGCGTCCCCACGTGATGCGCGTCTTCTCGGAAGTGTGCTGGGGGATTTTCGAGCTGCGGCACGAGGCCGATCGCGGGAGGGTCGACCTTCTCATCTACAAGATGCGGAACATGCGCCTCGTGCACAGCCGATTCCCGATCCAGATCGGACCCGGTGGGATCCGCGGTGCGGAGCGCGAGAGTGCGTCCCCGCCGCGCAGAGCGCCCTTCGCCAAGTTTCGTCCCGCCTCGACCTCCCCTTCGGTGGGGGTGTCGCGAGCCCTGCGAAAGACAAGTGCCACAGTGGGCACACTGCCGGAGGTCGAGCGCGCACTGGCCGACGTGGCCGAGCGCTCCGCGCCGCGGGGAGAGCGGCGCCCCGTGGCCGTGGTATTGCACGGCGATGACCGGATGCGCCGTGGGATTACCACGGCCCTCGCGGACTCATGCGACGCGCACGAAGGACGGGATGGGATTGAAGGCCTTCATCTCGTGCTCCGGGTTCGGCCCGACATAGTTGTCGTTGCGGCATCGATGCCGCGCCTAAACGGGATCGGACTCTGTCGCATCCTGCGTGAACACGGCGCCCTCGTGCCGGTTCTCTTTGTGTCGGACGACGCCGCACCGCCGAGCGAGCGCGCAAGCGTGCTCGCTGTGGGAGGCAACGACTGCGTCTCCGCCGGGGATACGGTGCGGCTTGTGGCGCAAACCGTGGCCCTCGCCGAGCGGAGCGCAACCGACACCTGCCAGGATTGGCCTGCGATCGACGTCACCGACGCCCTGGCGCGCCTCGGCCCGACGCGCATCGATCCCGCCGAGATCCTGGCGCGCGTCCATGCTGAAGCGGCTCGCTCCCGTGAGGTGGGCGCGACCCTGTCCCTCCTCGGTTATGAGTTCCGCTTCGCGGACGGACCGGAAGGCCGTCGCTTCGTGGACCTCTTCGAAGCCACGCTCGCCAAGGGGATTCGCGCCGAGGACGCCTTTTGCCGGGTGTCCGACGAGCGCCTTCTCGCCGTGCTGATCGGTGCCGACGTCGAGGGCGCGCGGCGCGTGGTGCGGCGCGTCCACGAGCGCATGGCCGCCGCCGCTTCCGACGTCTCTGCGGCGCGTGCCGTGAAGCCGAAGGCCCTCTACCGCCTCCTCGCCGTTCAGCCTCAGCCCCTCGACGGCGAGTCGAGCGAGGAGCCGCTGATTGAGCTGCTCCAGCGTCAGCCCGCGCATCTCATTGAGGAGGATCAGGACGAGCGGCCGGGGGAACCCATGGAGAAATACCCGCTGCTCGAGGCCGTCTTCCGTGCGCTCCATAGCGACGCCGGGGAATGCTTGTCGCTTCTCGAGGGCACACGGCATCCGGTCCGAAAGATCCAGGCCGGTCGGGTCCGGACCGTGGAGATCGGCCGCTTCCGCTATTTCACCCAGGACCCACAGGAGGAGACGCCGGGGGGCCATCGGGCAAGTCGCGGGGCGCAGATCGTCTGGGTGGAGCGCATCGACACGAAGGGACGCGCAGTCGCGCGGATCGAAGAGGGGCGGGTCTTCCGCGGACGGGAGATCTAAGGCGGGCCGTTCCACACGGTCACCACGAGCGCGCTCGTCGCGGGTTGCGGGCTCTTCATCCTGGGATGTGGGGCCCATCTTTTCGCGCAGCCGGACACGGGGAAAGACTATCTCGCGTACGTCGCAATCGAGTCGCCCGATCATCTGGGTCTGCTCTTGCACTGGCCCGAGCGCAAGATGCCTCTCAAAGTGTATCTGCCTCCGCCAGCTGGAGGGCTGGTTCCCAGACCCGGCCCCGGTCGTCGAGGCGACACGCCACGCGGTCACCGATTGGACGGACGCAGTCCGGGGATCCCGAGTTTTGAGTTCGTCGGCAAAGCGGGCGACGCCGACATCCCGATCATGTGGGCGAACGCGCCGCCGAGCAGCAGCTTCGCGAGCATCGCTCACTGCGCGTGGCGGATCGACTTCCCTACCCGGCGTTTTGCCGTGGAGAATGTTCTCATCACCGCGTGGAACCGCGACGGTACGCAAGTGTCGGTGGAGGATCTGCACCGTACCCTGCTCCACGAGATGGGTCATGCCCTCGGAATCGGGGGGCACAGCCCCAACCCCGAGGACATCATGTACCCCTGGCGGGATGCGGCACCTGGCTCGATTGCCGAAGGCTGGGTGCTTCCCAGCAAGAGCAAATCGCTCACCGAGCGGGACCGCGAGACGCTTCGCAAGCTCTACGCGAAACCCAACGGAACGGTTCTCGCCGGTGTGCGCAGGGTCTACTAATACAGGATCGCGTCTGGCGATGGCTTCGGCATGCGGATCCGCGGAAACGCCCCGAGCCCGAGGTCCGGGAACGAGCCTTGGATCACAAGGTCGACGGGGAGGATCGATTCGCGTCCCCGCACGAGCCCGTAGCGCTCCCGCATGCTGAGGAAGGCGTAGGTCGACGAGGCTCCTGCGCGCGAATCGGGATCGTCGAGCAGGCCGAGCCGTGCGCGCTCGAAAAAGACATCCCGCGCCGCGTCTGGCTTTACGCTGTTATCCGGATCGGCCAGCTCGTTTTGACGAGTGGTCTCTTCGAGCATGGACACAAGTTGTGCCATGCGCTCGGCCGACACCTCCTGGCGGACAATCTGCGGCGGCGCCGACTCATCCCCCTTCTGATCCACGTAGCAGATCTCGATCACACGCCCCCCGGCGAGAATCACGCCCTTGGGATGCAGCTCCCCATTGCGCAGATCCCCATCCAGCAGCTCGGGGCGCAAGCCGAGGCCCTCCGGCCCCCAGACCTGCGGGTTCTCTTTGAGAAAGCCCCGTGAAAGGCGGATCCGCTGCGGCGTCGCTTCCTCCAGCTCCGTGCGCGCGAGGGCGCCGGCTTTGCGACCCGCGTCGGTATCGCGAAACTCGCGCGCGATGCGTCTTAGCAGGGCATTACGGAAGTCCCGGTTGTGCTCCTTCTTCGCGCTTTCGAGGGCCTGGGCCGCGGCTTTTTCGCGAACGGTGGCGAGGTCTCCGGCCCCACCCTGCTCGGCGACCTCGAGGGCGCCCACCCAGTTGTCTCGGCTCTCTTCGTAGCCTTGCAGCCAGTGGCGCACTTCCTCCGCGTGTACGCCCCTGGGTCGGTGTGCGAGATAGCTGCGCGCGTAGGCGGCGGGCTCGCGGCCGAACGGCCAGGGGGAAAGCCACGGATATTCGACGAGCCTGTTCGGGAAGGAGGTCATGACTTCGAAGAACGAAGGAAGCACGATCAGCCATTCCATGGGGCGCGGCAAGTCGCGCTCGGGCGGACCGCTGGCCAGCGGCCCGAAGAGGATCCAGCCTACCTGGTGGGCGTCGTCGAGCCTGCGCGCGTGTAAAAATGCGTCATACGAGTTCTGATCGGGGTCGTCCGTTGTAGCTGCGGCGTGCCGTGCCATGTTGCTGCGCGAGGGATCCTGGCTTGCCAGGCTCTGCATATCCCGCCACATCGCGTCTTCGTCGTCGTGCTCCCCCGCTGCGATCGCGAGGGCGTACCGCGCCTCGTCGGCGGAAGGGCCGTCGCCACTCCGCGCAAGGAGGCGCTGCGCTGCGCCGGTGATATCGCCGTGGGGCGCAAGCAGTGCGCGCGCGAGAGCCGCTCCCTCGGGATTCAAAGGCTCGAGGGTGGTCGGCGCCTCGTAGCTGCGGAACTGGTTCGCCCGGGCCTCTTCGACGCGCTCCCCGGCCACGCGCGCAAGCGCTCCGGCATCGGGGTCCTCGGGTACAAAGTGCAGGGCGCGTTCGGCCGCGACGAGCGCGAGCTCGGGATGATCGTTTCTCAACGCGGATCGCGCGGCGCGCAGGGCGCGGTCACGCTGGGTCCGGTTCCAGGCGGCTTCGGCGTCCCGGACACGCTCGCGCAGTCGCGCGGCGTCGGGCGCGTCGGGATTTTCAGCCAGATAGCGGCGCCACTGCACGAGTGCCTGACGCTCGGGCAAATTGAGCTCGTCCGAGTTGCGCCAGGCGACGACCAGGCCGACCAGCGCGCGGGCGACACCGATGGCTGCACGGAAGCCGGTGGTCACAACCTTGGAGGCGGGCTCGGCAAGTGCGTTGAAGACGCTGCCATAGGTGATGAGGTAGGACTCGTGCATGCGCGCGTCCGCCTGCGCGAGCGGATCGTCATTCACGGTGTCTTCGAGGCGCGTCCGCAGGGCGGGCTCGAGATCGTTGCGCTCGAGCAGTAGCTCGGACGCTTGCTGGTAGCTCTTCGCGCTCGGCAAGGTCGCGTTACGCACATCGTAGGCAAAGGGCACGAGCCCAGTCGGGCGCTCACCCGAAGCGCTGCGCTCCACCTCCAAGGATTCGAGGGTGGCGATCGCTTGGTCGCCACGCTCGCGGTCTCCGGCGAGGGTCGCGGCCATGAGACTGTGCGCCGCATGGTCCGCTTCGTCGGGCACGAGCGGGGCGCGCGCAGCGAGGGGTTCGAAGGCGGAGCCCACGGGCGGAGGCGTGGGTGAAGACGCGCACGCCCCGAGCAGCAGAAGCAGCCCCACTGCAGCGCGCTCCGCGAGGGCGTGGCTATTGCGTGAAGCGATCACGGTCCACACGCATGGTGAAGGCGAGGAAGGCTTCAAGGCGCCGCGACGCCTCGAGCTTCTCCGGCGTCCCATCCTGTTTTCCAACGGCCTCGTAGAGACGGGCGGCCGAGTCCACGAGCTCTTGAAAGCTCGCCGGGTCGAAGAGCAGCCCCTCCGGTGGATGCTTCACCACATATTCCTCTGCCAGCGCTGCGTAAAGGTCGGCCAGCTCCAGCATGTGTCGGCTGCGGAGCTTGCTCTCCTGGTTGTGGACGACGAGCTGCTGAAGTTCCGCCAGCGCCCGCACGTCGCCATCGGGCGTCGAACGCCGCGTCGCGACGAAGTAGCGTGCGCGGGCCATCTCCGCCCGTTCGATCTCTTCGCGGATCACCGCTTCGTAGTGCGTCCCAGTGGTCTCTGCTTGAAGGGCTTCGAGCAACGCCGTGCGCTGCTGGGACGCTTCCACGACGCTCACTGTGTCGTGGGGTACGGCAGCGGGCTTTTCGCCGGGTGCGTCGTCCGGCCGGTCGGCGTCGAAACCGATGCGCGCAGCCTCGTCGAGTGAGTCACAGATCGAGGCGCTACGCCGGGCTTCTTGCGCGAGCTCGCCTTCATGCTCGGCGGCCCGCCGGTAGTTCGCCGCGGCAAGATCGAAGGCGCGCAGTCGCTCGAGCGCGCGTCCCTTGGAGAAGGCGATCACGTCGTCCATGTGTCCGGCCTGGAGCGCATCGGCGTAGGCGTGCTCGATATTTTCGATGCGCAGGAGCGAGGCGCGATAGATGTTCCGCCCCGTGAAATCTCGTGCGGGCTCGAAGCGGTAGGTGTCATCGGGGACATGCTGGCGCAAAACGGCGACAACCTCGAGCAAATTCTCTGCGGGGCGGTAGCGCGGATCGGGTTGGTGCGAGGAGGCACAGGCCCCGAGGGCGGCGACGAGTGCCAAGAGGGCCGCGATCTTCCCGTCGACGCCCACGGCGCCTAGCCGCGCGAGTCGCTGCGGCGCGGTTTGCGCCTGATCTCGCGCACCCCGAGGGCTCCCCGGGCGGCATTGAGCATCTTCTCGGTGGCAATCACGGCCGCCGCCATCTGGTCGGAGTCGACCCCGAGCGTCGAGAACGTGGCCCCCCCGCCGTCGTATCGCCAGCTGATCAGGGTTTCGACGAGTGCCTCGGTCCGCCCGCCGGGGGGAATTCGCACGCGGAAGTCCTCGAGGCGCGGGAGCTCGATCCCCGAGCCCTCGAGCGCCTTCGCAAGTGCCTTCATGAACGCGTCGTAGCCGCCATCGCCGACGGACTGCGCCTTGTGGGTCCGACCACGATAGGAGACCGCCACCTCTGCTGCCGGGAGTTCGCCCTTGGCAACCGTGACCCGGTACGACTCGACCTTCACCCGTGAAGCGGCCGGTGCCTTGAGGACGTCGGCGATGATGAGCGGCAGGTCTTCGGGGACAACCGTGTGCTTCTTGTCGCCGAGCTCGATGATGCGTCGGAGCACGAGGTCGCGATCGGCCTCTGGGAGCTCGATGCCCAGGTGCCGGAGGTTCTGCTCGAGGGATGCCCTTCCCGAGAGCTTGCCGAGGGCGTAGCGGCGCTCCCGTCCAAAACGCTCGGGCAGAAGACGACTGGCATAGAGCTCGCCCTTGGCGTCGCCATCCGCGTGAATCCCCGCCGTCTGGGTGAAGACGTCCCGACCCACGATCGGCGTATTGGCGGCCACGTCCTTGCCGCTGAAGGTCTCGACCATGCGCGAGGCCGCCAAAAGCCGGGACTCGTCGACGCCGGTCCGGAAAGGGGTCTGGTCGTGGAGGGCGGCCACGACCTCGGCGAGGCGGGTGTTGCCCGAGCGCTCTCCCATGCCGTTTACGCTCGTGTGGACCCCGCGCGCGCCTGCGGCCACCGCTGCCAGACAGTTGGCCGTGGCTAGCCCGTAGTCGTTGTGAGCGTGAAACTCGAACCAGCTCTCCGGCCAGTTCGAAACCATGAGCGCGACATAGCGGTTCGTGGACTCGGGGGAGAGCACCCCGAGGGTGTCGGGAAGGTAGATCCGTTCGACACCCAGTCGGACGAGTTCCTGCACCAGGGCGAACACGTAGTCGAAGGACTCCCGCACGCCTTGCGACCAGTCCTCGAGGTACACGTTCACGAGAAGCCGCCTGCGACGGGCCTGGCGCAGCGTCTCCGCGACGCTTGTCCGATGCTCCGCGGGCGTCTTCCCCAGCTGTCCCCGGCAGTGCCGCTCGGAGCCCTTCGCCAAGAGGTTCAGGACGCCGCCGCCCACCCCTGCGATCCATTCGACCGAGGCCTTGCCGTCGCAGTAGCCGAGAATTTCGACGCGAGGCAGACAGTCGGCCTTGCGCGCCCACGCCGCCACGAGCCTCGCGGCCTCGCGCTCGCCTTCGGAAACGCGGGTCGACGCAATCTCGATGCGATCGACCTTCAGGTCGGTGAGGAAGATGCGTGCGAGCTGGAGCTTCTCGGCGGGTGCATACGAGACATCCGGCGTCTGCTCGCCGTCGCGCAGCGTCGTATCCATGATCGCGATTCGGGGCGCTTCGGCCACGCCCACACTTTGCCCCAGGCACCGGCCCCGGGGTAGGCTGCGGCGTGTCCGGTCCTCTTCCGATCTGCGCCGCCCGCCTGCTCGTTGTGAGTGAGCAAGACGCAGGGCGGCGCCTCGATGCCTACCTCGCGGATCACCTCGGCCTCTCGCGCGCAGCCGCGCGGCGCCTTCTCGCGCGGGGAGGAGTGCGGATCGGGGGACGCCCGGCGAAAGTGAAAGGCGGGGCCCTCGCTGCGGGCTTGCAGATCGAGGTAGCGGCCTTTACCCCGGAGCCCTTCCTGCGTCCCGAGGCCGAGCCTGAGCTTCCGCTTCATGTGCTCACGGAGGGACCAGGTTGGCTTGTGGTCGACAAGCCGGCGGGAGTGCCAGTACATGCCTTGGCACCCGGGGAGAAAGGTTCGCTGCTTTCGGCGGTGGCGGCGCGCCATCCCGAAATCGCGGGCGTGGGTGAGGGAGGGTTGCGCAGCGGCGTCGTCCACCGCCTCGACGTCGACACCTCTGGCGCCGTGCTGTTCGCGACCGAGGACGCCACCTTTCGGCGACTGCGCGCCGCATTCGCCGCGCACCGCGTCCAAAAACGTTATCGCGTCATCATCCTAGGCGAGCTGGCGGGCGCCGGAGCTTTCGAGTGCGGACTCGTCGTTGCGCGCCACCGGCCGGCCCGGGTGCGCGTGGTGGAGGCCGAACGCGCAGCGGTGGATCAAGGCGTTCGCCGCGCAAAGCTCAGCTGGCGGGCGCTCGAGCTCCTGGTGGGGGCGACGCTTGTCGAGGTCAATCTCGAGACCGGCTTCCTGCACCAGATCCGTGCGACCTTCGCGCATGCCGGATATCCCGTCGCCGGCGACGTCGTGTATGGACCCCGGGAGGAGCGAACCCGCGCCCCTCGTCAGATGCTTCACGCCTCGTTTCTCGCCGTGGACGAGATCTCCGCCGCAAGTAACGACCCGCCGGATTTCAGCGCGCTGCTCGAAGCGCTGCGCTCCGCGCCACGCGCCCGGGAGCCCTCGTGATAGGCTCGGCGGATGCAGGCTCCTGCGCGCATCCTGGTCGTGGTCGCATCCGCTACAGGGCGCACGGCACGCATGGCGGAGGCGGTCGCTGAGGGAGCGCGTGAGGTCGCGGCCGAGGTGGCGCTGCGTCCGGCCGAGCGGGCGACCAACGACGACCTCGTGGCGGCCGACGGCGTGATCCTTGGCAGCGGCGTGCACATGGGTGGCATTGCAGCGTCGATGCGCGCATTCATCGAGGGCGCGGCCCCGCTCTGGCTCGAAGGCCGTTTGATCGGCAAGACGGGGGCTGCCTTCGTGACCGCGGGCCTCGGTGCGCGCGGCGGCGGGGAGCTCGCTCTGCTCACGCTGCTTGCGAACCTCGCGGAGCACGGAATGATTCTGATCCCCATGCACAACCGGCTTGCCGGATTTCGTGACGCGGGTTGCCACTGGGGTCCTGTCGCCTGGACCAATCCGCGGGAGGGACGCCCTGGCCCGACGGCTAGGCACCTCGAGGCCGCCCACGCCCACGGCCGCTACGTGGCCGAGTGCACCACACGCTGGATGCGGGGAGCCTAGACGCGGAGCGTTAGGGCTTGCCAGGGCAGCTTTGCCCGAGCGTCGGCAGCACGTCACACAGCCGAGGCATCACGGCTGTGTTTCCGCCCGCACCCCCTCCGCGGCGGCTCGACGCGGCAGCGCGTCGACCTGCGTCAAACAGGGCGCGTCGCACCGCCTCGGGATCGTCCGAGGCGGCGAGAAGGACGGCGAGAAGGCCCGTCACGTGGGCCGCGGCGAGGCTCGTTCCGTCCGCGAAGGCGAAGCGATCGGCCGGGATCGTCGACAGCACCTCAACGCCCGGTGCGAGAAGACCGACGGAGGCTCCGTAGTTGCTCTGGGCCCAGCGTCGCCCGCGTTCGTCTAGCGCGCCGACACCAATCACCGAGGGGTAGGCAGCGGGATAGCGCGGCCGGTCCGTCCCCTCGTTCCCAGCGGCAGCCACCACCAAGACCCCGAGCTGTCTCAAACGATCCATCGCCCGCTCAAGCACCGTGTCGGGGGGGCCCACGAGGGCGAGGTTCACCAGGCGCACCCCCTCCGCCCACGCGCGGTCGATGCCGCGCAACATGTCAAACATCCGGCACTCCTCACCGAGGGGATCTCCCACGGGCGCACAAACCGGGATTGCCAGGATCTCGGCTTCGGGCGCGATTCCTGCGATCCCGAAGGCGTTGTTCTCAATGGCGGCGATGATGCCCGCCACAAGCGTGCCGTGCGTCGCCGGCTCGCTCGGTGGGCCGTCCTCAAGCGGGAGGAGCCGCACCCGCAGCAGCTCACGAGCGGTGGTGTCGGGTGCCGAGTCGAGGACCGCCACACGTACCCCCGCTCCCGCGTAGCGCGGCCCGCCCTCGAGCACTCCAGTGCGCGCGAGGCCGTATTGGAGGGGCACGTAAGGGTCGGGGCCCACGGTCTGTGTCGCGGCCAAACGAGCGGGGCGCAGATGTGCGGCGCTCGCGTGGTAGCGGTGGTTCGGGACCACGAGCGCGCCCTTGGGCACAGAGGGCACAAGCTGCGCAGGGGAGAGACCGCTTGGGCCCACGATGCGCACGAGTGTCGCGCACAAGACCGGACTCCAGGCGGAGGCCGCAACGGAGGCGCCTTCGGCCAGCACGAAATCCATGGCGATCGAACCGTCGGCGCGCTTGGGAAGAACGAGCAGGGCCTCGCCCTCCATGTCCGCATCGCCAATCTCCGCGCCCGAGCCGGGGAGCTCGACGATGCGTCCGGAGGCATCGAGGGAGCGCGGGAGCTTGTGCTTGCCGGGCACGATGCCCATGCCTGCGAAGGACTCCCCTGGGCTCGCCGGCTGCGCCGGGGGGAACGGCGCACACACATTCTCCTCGGCGCGCGCGGAGGGCGGCGCGAACACAAGCCAAAGCGCGAGCAATCCGAGCGCACACGGGCGCGCGCCCGCGTGGCATCGACGGCACGCGCTCGGCTTAGCGCACTGGCTCGGCGAAGCTCGCAACGCCGGCCTCCGGGGCGCGAAGCGCGGTCGCTGCGGCGGATGCGTCAGCGCCGGCCGGGAGCCGGACGCGATAGCGGCCAAGCTCGGTGGGGCCGGCCACAAGCTCGGCATCGAGGGCGCGAAGCGCGGTGTGGAGCTGCGAAGCCGTGGCTTCGCCGCGCAGCACGACCTCGAGCTCGGGCCCGCTGGCGCGTGTCGCCGCCGGCGGAGCCGTCGCCGTGCGGTAGGTGGCGGAGGGGCCGGTCCAGAGGCGCGCAGCACCCGGGGCGAGGAAGAGGAGGCCGAGAATCAGCGCCGCTGCGGCGGCCGCCCCCGCCCACGCCGCGTGCCACGAAGCCCTGCGCGGAGCCCTGCTGCGCGCTGGCATCGAAAGGCTGGGAGGTGGCCGCTTCGACTCCGGCCTCACGAGCGGGACGGGGCGACTGCGCTCGGCGATCCGCTCGAACACCATTGCGAGAACCCGCTCTGCTGCCGGCGCATCCGCCGGGAGGTCGATCTCTCCGAAAGCGCCGTGGATCTCTCGGCGGCATTCCACGCAGCCCGCGGCATGCGCCTCGACCGCCCCGCGCTCGGCATCACTTAGGCCGTCGTCGGGATACCACGGGATCAGCTCAAGGATGTCCGGCGGGCAGCCCGTCGCGAGTGACTCTCCCGGCATCAGGAATCCTCCAAGGAGCGGGGGCGAGAGAGGAAGCGCCGCAGATGCGCACGCGCGCGCGCGACTCGGGTCTTGATGGTGCCTTCCGCCACGCCGAGGCGATCGGCAATCTCGGCGTAGGGAAGGCCATCCATGAATGCAAGCTCAACCACTTCACGCTGCCCTTCCGGGAGCAAGTCGAGGGCACGGCGCACGTGGCGCATCTGTTCCCGGCTCTCGAACTCCTCGGCCGCGTTGCTCGGATCCGCCACCCGCTCGAGCGCTCCCGCTTCAACGGTCTTCACGCAGGCCCGTTTGTGCCTGCGCTCGGCGCGAACCGCCGAGAGACACTTGAAGTGCGCGATGCCACAAAGGAAGGTCGAGGGTCTGGCCTCGCCCCGATAGCGGCCCGCGCTGCGCCAGAGTTCAAAGAAAACCTCGGCCACGATGTCCTCAGCCTGTCCAGGGTCGCGGAGGCGGCGTCGCACGAAGGCGTAGACCCGCGGGTAGTAGCGCGCAAACAGCGCGCGAAAGGCGGCGAGGTCTCCGCGGGCGACTTGCTGGATCCGCGCCGCGTCCTCGGCGTCCGATCCGTCGAGGACGGACTCGTCCATATTGTTACTCACGGGTCTCCCTTTGAGTGGCCCCCGCTCACGCGGAAGTTCCCTCTCGAACGAGGGCCCGGCGCCCCACGGTACGACGAATCGAGGATCGGGCAAAACCCGAATCCGCATGGGCTGGCGTAAAATGGCGGGGTGGAGACGGTCTACAAGGTCTGTCCGGGCTGCGAGGCGGAGTATCTCCCAAGCCTGGAGGTCTGCCGGGACTGCGGCCTTCCCCTCGTCTGGGAAGGAGAAGCTCGTGAGCCCCGCGGGGAAGAAGGACTCGTGCTCCCTCCTGGTGAGGGCCTGGTCCTCCTCCGGGAAGCGGAGCTCGGTTGGGCCATGGGTCTTGGCAGGGCCCTCGCGGCGGAGGGAATCCCGCATCGGCTCGATCCCGTGCCGCGCGCGGACTCTGGCGCTCGCTGGGCAGTCCGGGTGGGCGCTCCCGATGCTCCCCGTGCTGCCGTGGTGGACGCCGAGTACGCTCGCAACGAGCTCCCCGACATGAGCGAAGCCCCGTCCGAGCTCGGCGCCGCCCCCTCCGAGGACCGCTGCCCGGCCTGCGGCGAAGCGTTCTCCGGGGACGCCGGGGAATGCGCGGAGTGCGGGCTCGTGTTCGGCCCCGCGCAGTAAGCGGAGTCGCTACTTCTTCCGCAGGAACGTGAGCCCATCGGCGACGGGCAACATCACACAGTCCACCCGCGGGTCATCCTTCACAAGGTCGTTGAACCTGCGGATCGCCAGCGTGTTCGGGTCCTGCACGCTCGGATCGGCGACGGCCCCGGCCCAGAGCACGTTGTCCACGAGCACCACGCCGTTGGGTCGCAGACGCGCCAGGATCTCCTCGAAGTAGACGGGATACGAAGGCTTGTCGGCGTCGATGAAGGCGAAGTCAAAGAGCGGCTCCAAGGGGAGCTGGCCCAGGGTTTGCGCTGCAGGCGCGACCTTGAGTGTCACCTTGTGTGCAACGCCGGCCTTCTCCCAGTAGCGCTTTGCGATTCCCGCCCATTCCTCATTCACGTCGCAGCACAAAAGCGCTCCGTCCTCGGGAAGGCCGCGGGCAATACACAGTGCCGAGTAGCCCGTAAAGGTCCCGACCTCGACCGCGCGTTTGGCACCGACAAGGCGAGCCAGCAGGGTCATGAAGGCTCCCTGCTCGGGAGCGATCTGCATGATGGAAACTCCACCGAGGCTCTTCGTCTCCTCGATGAGGGCCTGCTGCACGGCGTCGGGGGGCGTACCGTGCGCCACGAGATAGGCGTGGACGCGGCCGTCGAGGTGGAAAGACTTGGGGTCGCTCATCGCTCGCTCCTTCTGTGCACCCGGAAGGCCGAGGCGGGGGAAAGAACGGGGCGGGGGGAGAAACGCGGGAGGGCAAGGCCACCGTCCGGGACCCTCAAGTCCTCCTTGAAGCCCACCTTTGGGCCACCTCGACGAAGGGGCGTCCTGGCCCGGCAGCTCACGCGGGTTTTCGCTTCATCCCAAGGCGCATGGCGAGAGCCTTTTCCGCCTCGGCTTCGGGGATCATGCCCTTGCGCTGATAGAAGATGGAAAGGCTCGTGTGTGCCAGCGGTTCGTCCGGCTCGAGGTCCACGAGCTTGTGTGCCGCCTCGAGCGCGCCATCAAGGTCGCCGCTTTGCGCCAGGGCCATGGCGAGTCCGTTCCAGGCGATGGCGAGTTTGGGATCGACGTCGAGGGCTTGTCGATAGGTGGCAATCGCCTCGTCGAGCCGATCACTCGCAAAGTGGGCGAATGCTTCTTTGTAGAGGGCGCGAGCCTGAGACATGGCGCGAGTATACTCGCGCGGCCATGAAGATCCGCATCCTCGAACGCATGGAGCACGCCGCGCTGCTTGAGCTGCTCGATGGCTGGGAGCTCAGCGACGGCTGGCGTGGACGGGATTTCTTCCGTCGCTATCTGGTCGAGGATCCGAGCTTCGAGGAGCGAAACGTCTGGGTGGCGGAAGAGGCGGGCAGGCTCGTCTCGTGCGTCCAGATCTTTCCCCGCGAGCTGTGCGTCCCGGGCGTGGCGGTGCCGACGGGTGGCATTGGCAGCGTCTTCACGCTGCCCGAGGTGCGCAACTCGGGCATTGCCGCGACGCTTCTCGGGTGTGCGGTGGACGCCATGCGGGAGCGCGGCATGGAGCTCTCGCTGCTTTTTGCGGCGCGGCTTGCCTTCTACGGACGACTCGGCTGGACCTCATGGCCGTGCACGCGCGCGCTGCTCCGGGCGCCCGCGACACCCCGGAGCACGCCCGGGGACATCCAGATCGTCCCCTTCGATCCCACGCGCGACCTGCCGGAGGTGGTCGCACTCCACGCGGCGTACTCCGGGGCCCGCACGGGGACCACCGTGCGCGACACTTCCGGGTGGCAGGCGAGCTTGCGTCTTGCGGGCAACCCGCGCGAGGAGTTCTTGATCGCGCGCCGGAAGGGCCGCGCCGTGGCGTACCTGCGGGCCACCGTGCTCTCCTCGTTTCTCATGCTCTCCGAGCTCGGGCGCGACGCAGTGGCCGATCCCGCGGCGGAGGCCCTTGCGACGCTCGTCGCTGCGACCCTCGAGCCCCGGGCGGGCGATCTCCTCGCGCCCCCGGGAAAGCCCTCGGAAGAGTTTCGCTCGCAGCTCCTGGCCCCCGCGGCGCATGATCCCGAGCTCGACCGCGCCCTGGCGGAGAGCGGATTCAGCGCGCTGCCGCTGCCCGACCCTTCGGCCATGTTGCGCTGTCTTGCGCCTGCGGCGCTGGCACGGCGCCTTGGGGTTCCCGCTCCCGCGGCGGGCGGTCGGGAGGTGGTCGAGGCCTTTTTGCGCAGCGTCCTCCCTGCTGAGCGATTTACGACCTGGTTGGCGGATCGCTTCTAGTTTGGGCCGCGCGCTCGGCGCGTCTTAGGAAGACCGCCATCTCACGGCCGGTCTGAAGATCTCCAGTTTTTTCGGCAAGGGCGATGCCGGCACGGAACGCTTCGGCAGCAGCGGCCGACTCACCTGCTGCAAGGAGGCTCTGGCCGAGATCCCGCTGGGCTGCGGTGTAGTCGGGCTTCGCGGCGAGGGCCCGACGGAATGCGTCGGCGGCCTCGCCCGGGCGGTTCAGGTCGAGCAGCGCCCGTCCGAGGCCATACCACGCCGTTTCATCGTTGGGCTCCCGCTTGAGGAAGGCGCGAAGCGCGCCGACACGTTGCAGGAGAGCCGCGCTCTCGGGTCTTACCATGGGGAGAGGCTACGCGGCTAAGCTTTCGCCGTCCAAGGGCCGGACCCGGCAACGCCGTGGAGGACACATTTGCGTGGACTGATTCGCCGGGTGCTGTTCGAGAACATGGTGACGAGCCTCGCGGTTCTGCTCGGGGGAATGCAGGTCCTGGTCGGGCACTTTGTGATCGTCGTCCTGGCCGGGCGCCCGGGGCCCGGGCTTGCCCTGGGCTGCGCCCTCGCCCTCGGGCTCACCTCTGCGAACGTGTTGGTGCTCCCCTTCATCCGTCGGGCACTTCGGCGCCACGGCCCCGCCAGTGTGATCGCACACGGCTACACGGCGATCGGTTTTGCGACGATCCTGCTGGGCGCCGTGATCGGCGCGGCGTGGGCGGGCTTCCTCCCACTGGCGGCGCTGCTCGGCGCCGCGGGGCTCGGTCCGAAGAGTCTCCTCCAGGTCTTTCGCGTGGCGACGCTGCCCGTCGTGGGTGCGCTTGTGTTCATGCTGATCTGGGGATTTACGGGGGGACAGGCGCGGATCGAACGCACCAGCCTGCGCATCCCCCTGCGCGGCCTGCCCGAGGCGTTGCGTGGTCTTCGCGTGGTGCAGATCTCCGATCTCCACATCGGAAACGCCATGGAGGGGGCGAAGCTTAAGCGCCTCCTTGGGGACGTGAACTCCCTCGAGCCGGACCTGATTGCACTCACTGGAGATCTATTCGATTTCGACCCGGCGGCGGTCGAGCCTGGGGGGAAGCTCCTTGGGGAGCTACACGCACCCTTTGGTGTGTATGCGGTGCTGGGCAATCACGACGTGTATGCCGGGCGTGAGCACGTTGCCCGCGCCCTCGCGAAGCATGCCCCGGGTCTGCGGCTGCTGCGGGGCGAGATCGTTCGCGTGCCGACACCGGCACCGCTCTATGTGGCTGGCGTCGAGGATCCGGGGAAGGACTGGACCGCAAAAGGGGAGCTTCCTGAGCTCAACGCTCTCGGACGTGAGCTCCCAAAGGATGGGCCGGTGCTGCTGCTGGTTCACCGACCGGAGGCCTTCCCGCAGGCGGCAAAGCTCGGCTTTCCGCTCGTGCTCGCGGGCCACACCCACGGCGGGCAGATCGCGCTGCCGACGCCCGGAGGCCACTGGAACCCGGCGCGCGCGGTGACCGGCTTCTATCGCGGGCTCTACCACGCCACCGAGCACCGCTCGATCCTCTACGTAAACCGCGGCCTCGGGGTGGCGGGTCCCAGGATCCGCTTCAACTGTCCCCGGGAGATCGCGACCCTCGAGCTCGTGTAGGGCGGGGCTACCGCGCTTCGGCCTCGAAGCGAACCCGCATCTCCTTCACGCCATTCACGAAGTTCGAGCGCAGGCGCCGCACCGGACCTGCCAGCTCGATGTCCTGGGCGATCCGCCCGACGAGCTCCTCGAAGATCAAGTTGAGCTCCATGCGGGCGAGATTCGAGCCCAGGCAGAAGTGTTCGCCCACCCCGAATGCCAGATGTTCGTTTGGATCTCGGGCAACGTCGAACGCGTCGGGCTGATCGAACACCTCCTCGTCGCGGTTCGCGCCCGGATACCACATGGTGATTTTGTCACCCTGGCGAATCTTCTGTCCGCGGATCTCGACATCCTGGGTCGCGGTGCGCCGGAAGTAGTGCACCGCTGGATCGAAGCGCAGGATCTCTTCAACCGCGGTCTCCACGAGCGTGGGATCCTCGACGAGGCGCCGGCGCTGGTCGGGGTGCTGGATCAGGGCCAGCATCCCGTTGGTCGTGACTGTGCGGGTGGTCTCGTTGCCCGCGACGGCGAGCAAGAGGAAGAAGGAGTTGAACTCGAGCTCGGAGAGATGTTCCCCGTCGACTTCGGCAGTCAAAAGCGCCGTCGCGAGATCCTCTCCCGGGTGCTTGCGCGCTTTCTCGGCGAGCTTGCTGGCGTAAACGAACATCTGGACCGAGGCCATCTCTGCGTCTTGCGGTGAGGGCTGGTACTCGGGGTCGTCAAAACCAATCAGCTTGTTCGTGAGCTCGTAGATGTGCGGGCGGTCCTCATTCGGGACGCCCATCATCTCGCAGATCACCTCCATCGGGAGGTGGGCGGCAACCTCGGAGACGAAGTCGCACTCGCCCTTAGCCGCCACGCGGTCGACGATGCGCTTCGCCATCTCTCGCACCCGGGGCTCGAGCTGCTTCACCATCCGAGGCGTGAACGCCTTGTTGACGATGTTTCGGAACTGCCGGTGTTTGGGCGGATCCATGTTCAGCATCAAGACGCGCATGCGGTCGAGCTGCTCCCCGTCACGGTCCTGGATGTTTGTACCCCCGAGCCAGGAGGAAAAGATCTGCGGATTGCGTGAGGCCCATTTCACGTCCTCGTACTTCGTGAGGACCCAGAAGCCAGGCCCATCGGGCTCCGGGTGGAAATAGACCGGCGCTTCGCGGCGCAGCACGCGGAACATCTCGTGGGGCACTTCGCGCACGAAGTTGTCAGGGTTGTGGAGGTTCACGTCACTGAGCTTCATGGGGGCTTCCTTCCGGGTGCGACCCTGAGGGGCCGACGAGCAGTTGGGAGAGCTTGCGCAGAAATCGCGTCTGACGCGCGAGGCTCGCGGGAGACAGGGGGTCTTCATCCAGCACTTCGGCCAAGAGCGGCGCCATCGCGAAGTGCCCGAACACGACGTGAAGGTACGCGGCGATGAGCAACGGGAGCTCATCCTCGCTCCAGCGCTGGGTATCAGGGCTCGCCTTGAGCGCCGCGAGGCCTTGTTCGAAGAGGGGACGGATCCAGCGCCGGGCGAGGCGCCCGAGGTGCTCCCCTCCCCGCACGGCCTCATGCTGGACGAGCCTCGGCAGAAGCGGCGTGCGCTCGAGGTGCTCCATCAGGGCCCCGATGATCCGATTGCCCGCTGCCGGGCTCGGATCGGGGGTTGCCGCCGCATGCACCAACTCCTCGAGGAGAGGACGGATACCGCGCTCGAGGACGGCCTCGTAGAGCGCCTGCTTGCTCGAAAAGTGGTTGTACAGGCTTGCCCCATTTAGACCCGAGCGCGCGGCGATGTCCCGGATTGCCGTGCCGGCGAAGCCACGCTCGGCGAAGAGCAGCTCGGCCGCTGCCAGGATCCGGTCCTTCGTGGTGACGTCGGCCTCGGCCATTGCACCCCAAGGGCCTATGGAGCCAAACGAACGTTCGTTTCCCCTACGGCTTGTACCAATCCCCAGCGTCGAAGGCAAGGCGGAGATCGAGCCCTGGCGCGGGCTCAGAGACCTCGCTCGAGAACGTCCACGAGCCGGTGGCGTCGGAAGCCCGATTTCTCATACGCCCGGAGCGCCGTGCGGTTCGCCGGCGAGATCAGGAGGAGAGCAGACTCGGCACCGCGTTCGAACTCGCGCTCGAGGGCGAAGTCGACGAGTGCAGAGCCCAAGCCGCGGTCGCGCAGGTCGCTGCGGACGCCGACGTAGGCCACCCAGACGCGCCGAACCCAGTGGGTTTCGAGCTCCGCGAAGGCGACGAGGTGCCCGGACTGGTATGCGACCACGGTCGCATGATGAGGGTCTGCGAGCACGGCGAGCATCACGTCGAGGCTCCGAGCCTCGAAGCCGCACTCCTCGTACAACGCGAGTATCGCCTTTGCCGCTGCGGGGGTGGCCACCGAGAACTGCACCTCTCGCAGGGGCGGGCCTGCGGCCTTGGGCTTGCGGTCAAGGCGCATGAGGAAATGTTGGCGGACGGGTCGGAACCCCATCCCCGCGAGCAGGGCGTAGCCAGCGTGGTTACGGACCCCGATGCCTGCAGTCACAAGCTTGATGCCAAGCTTCTCGCCAAGGGCGAGGGCAGCGCGTAGGAGCTCTCCCCCGAGGCCACGCCCTCGCTCTGCACGCGCCACAATCGGGGCATAGAGCCCGGCCGCGAGCGACTCCGGCCGTCGCAGAAAGCCCGCAAGGCCGGCCACTCCGCCGCTCTCCCCGTCGGCGACGAGCAGATTCTCCTCGGGCGAGATCCCGTTGCGCTGAAACTCGGCGAAGAGCTCGTCTTCCGTCTCCCACAAGGGATTCAGCACGAAGTCGCTCTCGCCTTTGGCGCAGGATGCGGAGAGCACAGCGAGCGCGCCGGCATCTTCGGGACAGAAGGGGCGCACACGCATCTTGCTCTCCTCGCCCCCCGGCCCAGTATACGTCTGCGGCCCGACCCTCCTGCCTAGGGTTTGGCGGCTTTGACACCGCAGTCATCGCTTTCTTACACTGCCGCCGCTCGATCGCGAAGTCCCACGTATCGATCTACCGCCGCCCCGCGGGCCGCCCGCCGCCCCGCGGAGCCAGAGAGGACCCCCAAGATGGCTAAGCGTGCCAAGGCCGTGATTTGTCGGGAGTGGAACAAGCCGGTCGTCGTTGAAGAGGTCGAGATCGAGTCGCCGCGACGCGGCGAGGTCATGATCAAGCTCGCCGCCTGTGGCGTCTGCCACAGCGATCTGTCCGCCACGAACGGAACGATTCCCCTGCCTCCGCCGCTCGTGCTCGGCCACGAGGGCGCTGGCCACGTGGTCGAGGTGGGGGAGGGTGTCAGCGATTTCGCGGTCGGCGACACGGTCGTTGTCTCGTGGGTCGCGATCTGCGGCCGCTGCCGCTACTGCGTGATGGGTCGCCCCGCCCTCTGCGACAACGCCCAGAAGGCAGCCCTCACCCTGCCCGACGGCACCCGGCGCATCAAGGACAAGAGCGGCAAAGAGCTCAATCACTTCGCCGGGGTCGCCGTGATGGCGGAGTACGCCACGCTGCCCCGGGAGAACGTCGTCAAGATCGAGAGCACGATCCCCCTCGACAAGGCGGCCCTCGTGGGATGCGCGGTCATGACCGGGGTCGGAGCAGCCCTCAACACCGCAAAGGTCGAGGCAGGCTCATCTTGTGTCGTGTTTGGCGCCGGCGGAATCGGCCTGCACGTGCTCGAGGGCGGCGCGCTCG
>Ga0074046_10000800_pt1 | contig 28916 bp, 36 predicted proteins | sample BogForMeECP23OM3_FD_94441 | JGI IMG/M metagenome (GOLD analysis project Ga0074046, IMG submission 94441) | Bog forest soil microbial communities from Calvert Island, British Columbia, Canada - Bog Forest MetaG ECP23OM3 | ecosystem: Environmental > Terrestrial > Soil > Wetlands ... | reverse complement strand
TGGGGACCAACTCGGTTTCTCGGTCTTCTTACAGACACGTGCGGATCTTGCACGCGCCAAACAGGATTATCGTCTCGCCTCGGTCTTGTACAAGGACAGCTTGCGGTCCAGAACTGAAATCGGAGACAAGGTCGGGATCATAGAATGCATCGAAGGCTTGGCGAGCATAGCAATCGTCGAGGGACAAGCGGAGCTAGCTGTTCGCTTATTCGCAGCCGCGCAAAGCTTCCGCAAAAATATCGGTGTACCGCTCCCGCCGGCAGAAGAGGGCGGATACAAATCCGAAGTGCATAATGCACGAAACCATATGACTGGCAAGGATTTTGAGACTGTGTGGGACGAGGGGGCAAGGATGAAAACTGATGAACTTGTCGAATTGGGGTTGGAATGGAAAGGACGGAAACCATAAGTAGTCCATATGAAATATTTCCTTTGGAGATAGCGCAAAATGGGTAAGAGTATCGCATGTAGAGACGCAGGTTCTCCGTGTCCTTGGAAAGCCACCGCAGAGACTCCAATAGAGCTTCTGGGTAAGATTGCTGATCATGCAAAAGCCGTTCATCCGAATTATACGATGGAAGACCTAGGCAAGGTCATGGCCGCCATCAAAACCGTCTAAGGACACAATCTTCCAACATGATCATAAGTCGCGGCTAGAACGAGTCGCAGGCCTGAGTCGTTCTTTCTGCGAAAAACGTTAGAAGCTCAAACGGCAGTATGCGGGAATTACCGTCCGCCTCTATTTCTGACCCTCTTATGAGTATGGAAAACGTGTGCAATCTCAATCTAAGGATGGGATGCGAGGCGCCCAGAAAGTTGTGGATTGAAAGCCGAGATGGGAACGACACACTGCCTCTGTTTTCCGAAAAAAGATGTGGAAGGGTTCCAAGGCCCTGACTAGGTTGTGGCGGTCGTTGTTGCGTTTTCAGTCGTCGTGACGTTCGCTTGGGTTATAGTGGTGTTGGCTACCGTAGAAGTTACGGTATAGCTGATCGTCACATTAGCAACCGTTTGAGTCACAGAGGCTGTCTGGTTAAGGTACCGCGTAACGGTTACGGTGACGTTCGACGGGGTTTGCGCGGCGCTAGGTGGGATATTGCTAGAACCAGTGGCAGTAGAATTGGTATAGGTGTTGAGACTGGTAGACGAAGTTACATTGGCATCAGTTGTAGATGTCATTGTAATGTTTCCAGATTCGATGCTCGTCGTGTTTTGAAGCTGGACGGTTGACGCCATAATTGTGGAGTTAGTGATTTGACTATTGTTTAGCGGAATCGTGGTTAGCATCATAGACGAAGTTACAGTGGCGCTGGTTGTTGATGTCACATTTGCAGTTGCCATGCTTGTAGTGTTTTGAAGCTCGACCGTTGATGATGTAGTTGATGAATTGGTGGTTTGAGTACTATTTGGCGGGACCGTTGTTAGTGATGTAGAGTTCGAATTGGTGTTCCCGGGATTCGTGCCCACGTTGCCAGTGGTTTCATTGACCGTCCCGGAAAGTGAAAGATAGGATGTAGAAGCGAGTTGGCTTTCTGGTGAGTTGAATGTAGCAGTGTTGTTGTTCATTGTCCCAATGAGAATGAGTTGACCTTTTCCGGAATTCGTGTCAGCGAATATCGCGGTGGCTCCCGCGGTCTTCACACTTCCCTGACCGCCGGTTATTTGAATGGTCGTAGAGCCAATTTGGAGTGATCCTGTGACGTTTTGAATTATGAGCCACTGGTTAGAGTTCGTGTATGCATCGCCAGAGAGCTTTAGCGTGCTTGCCCCCGAGAGGCCGTTACCAATTGCGGTGGCCTGACCATTCATGTCGAGGGCTATTGTTTGGGGTTGAGATTGTTGGTCTGCATGTGCCAGCGCGGGTGTGAGGGAGAGGATTGCGATTGTTACGAACAGCGCTGCGAAGAGGCGTTGCTGTGTGAGAATTGCTTTCATTTCTTCCGCGCCTGTGAAATGATTACAGGTATATCAATGTTCTTTTTGCGAAACGGTGATGTTTCGCTCGAAATCTACTTGCCGAAAGTACCGCATTTATGGTCGACATGGATGGGATTGTGTATGATCGATTGAGCTGAGGCTATATCCCGCGATTGCGTAGATAAATTCCGGAGACATTACCAATGAGAAGTTCCATCTATATGATTGCCTTATCCGTTCTTCTAATCGGCTTTTGCCTGGGTGGAGTTGCCGGACAGGGTGTTACCGTTGGGTACACGGTTTACGTGAGCTTCTTCTACCCATTTCATTTTCTCTACAACCTCCATGTCACAGTCAGCGATCAATCAGGTCGCGTCGTTGGCGAAGGGACAAGCTATGATGGAAGCATGGTCATAATTCCCGTTCGAACAGAATCCCTGACGATCTCGTTGACCGCAAGCACATCAGGATATGCCAGCGGGCCTCTGACCTACTACTATATGACAAGCCCAGCATACTGGCCCATATCCGGTACCTCCACGGTACCGGTCCAGGGTAATGGCGGAGATTACTGGATCACGGTGAACTTGTCCTAGTAAATCGAACCAATTGCTGAGCCAGAACTCGAACGAGTGGAAGAGTCCGGGGCCTTGGCGGCCTGCTCAACCCCCTAAGCATTCATTTGTTCTTTCTGAATCGTGATCCTAACTCTATCCAATTTCCATCCGGATCTCTGATGTAAGCTAAGCACCACTTGCCCTCCTTGAATGGGCCAATAGCCCCTTTCCGTTTCTTGGTTAGAGTACGGTATGCGGATTGGGCGTCTTTAACTTCGAAAGCCAGATGGTCGAGTCCTGATCTCCCGCCGTGTCGGTATCTCTTTGGATACCAGTTGAGTTCCAGGACTTGCTTTGTTCCCTTAGTAGTTAGCCATGCGACGCGCCCCCCGGTTTCCATTATTGAAGTCTTGAAGAGCAGTTTCATTCCCAATGCTTTTCTGTAGAACTCGATTGACCGTTCTAGGTTAGAAACGTGGATTCCCGTATAGATGAATTTTGATCGCATTTGCATTCCTCGAACACATCATCTGAGCTTGATATAACTTGACAGAGGCCGGGGAGGTCACATGTTTATTGAGTGATGCCGACAAAATCGATGGGCGCAGAAGGTCTTTCCTTGCCGATAGCGTTCCTTTCGCTCTCTAAATAGGTCAGCAGATCCTGAATTTTGCGATAAGCCTCCAAGAATTCTAATCCTTTCTTGGTTACGTAGTAGAATCGACGTTGGACCAGGCTGGATTGCAACGGGTCACCCTTTACGCGAACGACAACCAGCTCACAATGTGCCAAGCCATCAAGCATCGGCTTGATTCGGTCTATTGGGAGACCTGCTCCGTAGGAAAGTCTGGTGATGAGAACGCCTTCGGGTTGCCGTTTCAAGACTTCTAGGATATCACGGTAGATATCCAGCCTGGCGCGTTTCTTCAAGGTGCTTGCTGTCCCAGGGAATGTCAATCACGGGTTCTCAGCCGAGTCATTTCTACTTCTTCTTTAGGGGAACTTGCACTTCCGTGTTAGCCCACGCTCGACGGCTTGTCCAGGGGCTCGCTACGTAGACCTCCCTACTTCGACCCGCCTGCCTGAAAGGTTGGTATTGGAGCCAGCCCTCAATGCCATGGTAAACAAGCGTGTCGGAGAATTTGTCGGGGTCAAACGTAACGCTTGCTACACGTTGCCTTGGCAAAGTCATGATCTTGATCTTTCCCTCAGGCTTTGTGTTGCCCTTAATTTCAAGGCAGGCCACTGAACGCCGCTTACGTTCAGGCCGTTTTCCCCATTCATCAATGAAGTACATAATCCACCTTCCCGTACGCAGTTTCCTCTTCTTTGCCCATCTTACGAGTTGGGTGAACTCTGCTCGCCACATGTTCTGGCCAGAATATGGGCCCACATGGGTTATGTACGCTACCTTGTAAGTTGGAGCAGTTTTTACTTTGATATCGACAAACAACCAGCATCACAACCCGTGGGAATCGTACTTTATTTGAAGTTTGCTCACTAGATATGGACTACTTGAGGAGTCGTTGCACGTGTTAAACGCAAGAAGCTTGGATTGTGCAACTATTCGGTAATCGTAAATAGCTAATCTGAATTTCCTGCGCAAAATCTCGAGAACTGGATCATCGCGTGAGGAAGATGGGATATAATCTAACCATCGTTCTGGCGTCGTTTCTGCTCGCGTTCAAGGCAGTGTTGGTGGAGGGTAGTGAAGTCGCGATCATTGCGGTTGCGACTGTAAGGCGGCTTGGAAAGAAGAATGTGCTCCTAGGTGTCCTGCTTGGAGCGCTTGGATCCTTAGCGATGGTACTGGCTGTACGCGAGGTGTTCACTCTTCTGCCAGATATCCTAATTGATTTTGGAACAGCCATTATTCTCCTCTACTTCTCGAGAAAGTTCTGGAAAGGATTTCTCAAGTACTACCGGTCAAAGGGTTTGTTCGCGGCAAAGGTCAAGAAGATCGAAGCTGAGGTGATTCAAAAGGATCTCGAACATTCAAAAAGCAGCGCAGCGGATGGTGCCATCCCCTTCTCTTTCGTGAACTCGATGCCGATACTCCTCATCACGTTGACGGAAGGGTTCGAAGCCAGTCTGGTTCTCGCTGCAGCTGGTGCGTTCAGTCCTGAGTGGACCGCGGTTGGCGGTCTCCTTAGTGTAGGAATATTGGTCATCGTGTCAATCGCGGCCTATGATAAACTGTTGCAAGTTCCGCACTGGCTGTTAGATCTCATAGCGGGTATCGTGCTGTTGTCATTCGGATCCTTTTTCGCTGTCAGTGGCGTTCTAGTCGCTCTAGGCGTCTGGACCTAGGTCAGTTTACGGCTGACAATTAGCTGATGCTGTGCCTCAGCCCCGTTGGGGCACCAACGTCAGGAGTTGTTTATTGCAGTATCTAGGCTAGGTGAGATTGATTTGCCCTGTCCCATGGTTGGTGGCGCCTTTCGACTCAGAGCCGCGCAAGCTGGAGGCGAACATCCCGACGAAAGTGATGATCGCCGCTACGATGAACGCCCTGCCCATACCTGTAACAAAGCCTACGGATTCGCTGGCGGTTAATGTAGTGTAACCGCCGATAATAATTGCGGAAACAACTTGGTAAGGGATGGCGGTTGTGATAATGTATGCCACTAGTCCAATGCTCACCACGTTGCCCGTGTTAAAGAGTGTCGCTCTGATCGCAGATGCCACACCACGCCGTTGGGGAGGGACCGAGCCCATAACAGAACTGATGTTTGGCGAGGAGAACAACCCTACCCCAAGCCCGATTACGACGAGAAGAAGCTCAACGATCCAGAGCGGCGTAGTCGCAGTCAACAAGAATGCGGAAGCGAGATAGGCGACCGCACCGATCCCCATCCCAAGCGTGGCAAACAAACGCGTCCCATAGCGATCGGACAGTCGTCCACTTATCGGCCCAATCGAGACGAACGCCACATCCAGCGGCAGGAAGAAAATACCAGCAGTAAGGGCACTGTATCCGCGAATCAACTGAAAGTAGAGTATCATGATCAGACTTAGAGCCCCAAACCCTAACGAATACAAGAGTTGGCTCAGATTGCCCGCAGAGAACAGGCGTATCTTGAAAAGGCGCAAATCAAGAAGCGGTTCAGCCGTACGTTGCTCAACATGGAAGAATAATACGAACATAGCCAAACTCGACAAATAGAGCACTCCCGCTGTCGGTCTGTCGATCGCATCCATAGTATCGAGGCTGATCGCCACGAGGAGCAAGGTGAGGGAAACCGTGAACAAAACGAGGCCTCGATAATCAAACCCTGAGTGCGGTTCTCTTTTGGAGGTTTCATGGAGGCGGTGACGGGCCCAGAGAGTAGCGAAGATACCTATGGGCACGTTCATGATGAAGATCACCCTCCAACCGATCGTGTCAATGAGGATTCCTCCGACAGTTAATCCGAGAACTGCTCCGACTGTAAACGCGATCTGGTTCACTCCGAGAGCGAAGCCAAGCTCTTGGGGAAGAGTCGCGTCTGTGATAAGCGCTGCACTGTTAAGTATAAGGACCGCCGCGCCGAATCCTTGGATGACCCGGAAAATTATAAGCTGTTCACCCGTTTGGGCGATAACCGAGAGCCCCGAACCGAGCGTGAAGATCGCGAATCCTACGACGTAGACTTTTACCCTCCCGAAAATATCTGTAAATCTTCCGAGAAACAAGAGACCGATTGCTATAGCAATCTGATAGCCCTGAGTTATCCAAAGGAGTGTCTCGAGATCGGAGTGCAGTGACTCTGCGATCGTGGGTAGCCCTATCAAGACTATGCGCGTGTCAAGGCCGGCCATGAAAATGCCGACCGAGGTCACTGAAAGGACGACCCATTGATACTTCAACTCAGGACCATGCTCCAGAAAACGTTTGACGAATTTTCAAGCCGAGTTTAGAGGATTTCGAGTTGTCTCCTAGTATGGTTCGAAGTACCGGCCGGCCTTACGTTTCTTTGCAGTGCCTTCTCGACAGATTACGGTTACTGCGCCATCCACCCGCACATGAAGCGAGGCCTGATTCAATCTCTCTATTAGGAGATTCTCAAGGCTTGTTCAAAGTCTTGGATTATATCGTCTGTGTTCTCGATTCCGACTGACATGCGAATCAAGCCATCCGTTATTCCGAGTTCCTCCCTCTCCTTGGGTAGCATGCCGGCGTGGGATGTCCTGGCAGGTAGTGTCAGGAGAGTCTCCACTCCCCCTAGGCTCGGTGCTACAATTGGTAGTCTGGTTTTCTTAATGAAACGCTCAGCCGCTGTCATGTCACCATTTAGCTCGAAGCTGAGCATCCCTCCAAATCCATCAAACAACTCTAGTGCCCGTTGATGCTGAGGATGATCTTCAAGGCCTGCGTAGTTCACCTTCCGTACATGTTCATCGTCGTGTAGAAACTTCGCGATTTTCAACGCACTCTCGTTTTGGTACCTAACCCTCACTGCAAGCGTCTTCATACCCCTGTGTAAGAGGTAGCAGGCGTGGGGGTCGAGCGATCCACCCAAGTGATCAAGCTTAAGCTTGATTTTTGCGACCAAGTCCTTACGGCCAATGATGGCACCTGCAACAATGTCTGAGTGTCCGTTCAAGTATTTCGTGCAGCTGTGGAGCGAAAGATTATACCCGAGTTCTGGAGGCCGGAAGTTGATCGGTGACGCAAACGTATTGTCGATCAGCGAACTTTACGACTGCCCTATGATCAGCCACTTCCATGAGTGGGTTCGTAATTGTCTCAACGTAGATCGCTCTTGTGTTGGGGCGGAGCTTGCCTTTCCATGAATCCGGGTCGTTTGCGTCCAGTAGGTCATACGACATACCGAAACCACTTAGATCTCGTGTTACGAAGTCATGTGTTCCACCGTAGAGACAGTTCTGCGCCAGTAGATGTCCGCCAGGCGAGAGGATGGTTAGCAGAGCTGTGGAGATTGCGGCCATGCCGCTCGAAGTTACCAGTGCAGATTCCGCGTTTTCCAGAGCCGACAACTTCTCTGCTAGAGCGGTTTGGTTAGGGGTGTTGTTCAGTCGGATGTACTTCAGGTCGTGGTAGCTAGTTTCCCCGGCATATTCGAACATTGCCGATTGGAAAATTGGCATGCTTACCGCACCCATTATTCTCGGCATAGGTTCACCGGCGTGGATGATCTCAGTCTCGATTCTATCCGGATTTTTTGTCATGTAATTTCGCTTGATTCTCAACTCATTGAATAATAAACAACTTGGAAAGCGTAGTTCGAATTCGTGCGTCCTCTAACGAATCCGAGGATTTCGAGCACAAACCCTTAACCTATCCGGAACAGGATACCTCGAGAACCTTGGGTACTTCTACATTCTCAATTGTCGCGCTCGATCGCAAGAATGGAGACTTAGGCGTCGCGGTTCAATCTAAATTCATAGCCGTCGGCTCGGTCGTGCCTTGGGCAAAGGCCCAGATCGGAGCCGTTGCAACACAAGCCTCTGCAAATGTCAGTTACGGGCCGAGAGCGATCAAGATGCTTGAAGACGGGCTGACTTCCTCTGAGGTGCTGCGTCGGCTTTTGGAGGAAGACGAACTGAATCAGGGGCGTCAGGTCGCCGTAGTCGATGCAAAGGGCATGGTGGCAGTTCATACTGGGACTGGGTGTATGGAGTGGGCAGGGCATGTGACCGGTGATGGGTACAGTTGCCAAGGCAACATTCTCGCCGGGAAGAATGTGGTCGAATCGATGGCGCGAGCGTATGAAGAAACCGCGGGCGACCTCATCGACCGACTTCTTGCTGCGCTTTCGGCAGGTCAAAAGGCTGGAGGCGATCGCAGGGGGCAACAGTCAGCAGCACTTCTTGTGGTTAGAGAGAAAGGAGGTTACCAAGGGTTCACTGACAGGTACGTGGACCTGCGCGTTGACGACTCCGCACAACCAATCGATGAGCTAAAACGAATCTTCAAGATCTACAACATGACAATGCTGTCTCGTGAAGACCCAAGCAACTTAGTCGCAATAACTGGCAGCGTCCCGAGAGTCTTGCAGAGTAGCCTGAAGAATCTAGGGTTCTACGAAGGTTCAGTCAACGGGAGCTACGACGAGCCAACAAAGAAAGCTTTGCAAGATTTCGTGAACGTTAACAACTTCGAGAATAGAATGCATAAGGAAGGGTACATTTGGAAAAGCATACTGCATTACATGGAAGATATGGCGAAGAAGAGTTAATCTAGCGATTCTTGATCGGGATAACTTTCCGGTCCCGTGTATTCGGTTTGAGGTCGAATCAGCCTATTGTTAGCTACTTGTTCAAGCACGTTCGCTGACCATCCAACGCTTCGGCTCGCGGCAAACGTAGCCGTGAACAGGTCGGGGGGCAGTCCGACTGAGTCCATTACGACGGCTGAATAGAATTCGACGTTAGTGTACAGTTTTCGTTCCGGTCTCTTCTCTTGCAGGACGCGAATTCCAGTTTCCTCTACCTTGCGCGCAAGCTCAACGAAGCCTTTGTTGGCAGTTTTGCCTGCGATTTCTCTGAGGATTTCAGCCCGTGGGTCCGTAGTCCTGTATACTCTGTGCCCAAACCCCATCAGCCTTCTTCCAGCCTTCAGCTCGTCTCTTATCCACGCCTCTGCGCGTTCAGGTTTTCCAATGTCTTTCAGCATTTGGAGAACTGGTGCAGGGGCGCCGCCGTGCAACGGGCCTTTCAAGGCTCCGATAGCAGCCGTTATGGCCGAGTGCATATCCGACCAGGTTGATGCGACGACTCTGGCTGCGAACGTGGATGAATTCATTCCATGATCGGCGAGAACAATGAGGTACTTATTCATGGCGTCAACTTTGATCGGGTCCGGTTCCCGGCCGGTCAACATGTAGAGGTAATTAGCGGCGTGACTAAGACCGCTGCGTGGGTCCACTGGTTTCTGTCCTCTGCGAACCCGATCGAACGCAGCGTTAATCGTCGGAATCTTAGCAGTTATCGCAACGGCATCAGCCATATCTGGAATCTTGAGAGGGATGCCCGTTCCAAGAATGGAAATTGCGGTCCGAAGGACATCAAGAGTGTTTGATGAAGCGGGAAGACTGCGTATAGCTGTCTTCAAGTTCTCGGGGATGGGGCGTTCCTGATCCAGACGCGTTTGTAGTTCGTCCAGCTGCCTTTGGTTGGGTAAGTTTCCATTCCAAAGAAGATATGCTACTTCTTCGAAGGAGAGGGACGAAGCCAAATCGTGAATGTCGTAGCCTCGATAGATGAGTCGTCCAGCGTTGCCATCGATCAGACAAATGTCACTCGTGTCAACGATGACGCCTTCCAGCCCCTTAGCCACAATCAATTGGCGATCACCGAATTCCTCACGGCACTTGCTTATTACCACGCCTCTGTCCTATTCCAGGCCGTACCCTTTCTCTGCCCCCAATCTTGAAAATCGCCGCGAGCACGATGGACACGGCAGCATATAGTGGACTCAGCAACCAAGGCAGGCTTGCGTTTCCAGTCAATTGCCAAATTGTCCCTCCGAGTAAGGGGGAAATGTTTGCTCCTAAGCTAAGGAAGAGGTTCAATACCCCAACATACATCCCACGCTCGGATTCGGGCGAGATCTCCGTTACCATCGTTGAGGCAATTGGGAAGAACATGTTCTCCCCTAACGTCATGACCACGACTGCGAGAAGTAGCCAGTAGAACGTTGGGGCCAGCGCTAGGCTCGTTATACCCACCGCCATTACGACGACTCCTAAAATGTAGCCCGTCTGATCGGGGACTTTTTCTAGCCAGCGTGAAGTTGGGAACTGAAACACGACGACTGTGACGCCTGAAATGGAGAACAGCGCCCCTACCTGCAGGCTATTTAATCCCTTGACTTGCACCGCGAAAATTGGTAGAAGGGAATAGAACTGCGTATAGAACAACATTGCAAAGAGCGAAGCCACACAGAGCACAAGCAGCTCGCGGTCCTTCAATACGCCGATCCTTGGAAGTTTAGGTTTCTCCAACCCCGTTTTTCGTGACTCAGGTACGAGTCCGATGAAGAGCGCTAGGGCGGCTATGCCAAGTATGGATGACGTCAGGAACAGGCCTTGGAAGTTGTTGCTGGCAGCGAGTATTGCGCCGCCGAGTATTGGCGCGACTATCCACGAACAATTCGCGACAATTCTGCTGATTCCGTAGGCCGTGGTTCTCTTGCCCTCCTCAACTTGGTCGGCTATGATTGTGGTCTGTGAAGTTCGTGAGGCCGCATCCATAACCCCGGACAGTGAGATGACGGGCAGTGCCTGGTTGAATGTAGTAGTGATGGAGAGCGCCGCTGGAATTACGGCTGAGCTTGAGTCGCCGAAGACGTATACCTTCCTTCTTCCAATCCTATCAATTAGCCACCCGACGAGAACGACTGTGATGGTGCCCACGAGCCCGCTGACAAAGTAGAGTAGTGAAACCGCACCCACAGAGATCCGTAGCTGGTGATACAGGAAGAGGGGAAGAAATGGACTCAACATTGTGGACGCTAATCCTGTCACCGCGAGGTTTGACATTAGAAACCAGAAATGGCGGCCTTGAGGCAGTTTGGAGAGGTATTTCCGAATCATACGACACGACCGTTCTGCGGATTCGTTTACAATGATTCTTAAACAGGGTGGGGATTCTAATGTGTAGGTCTGAAGGATGACCCATCCGATGCCCGGCCGTGAGTCGGGAGTAGTGACCTTCAAAGAGAATGATCAAGTTCGGATCAACGACGACGCGGTTCTCGCCTCCGAAGCCATCAGAGGCGAAATTGGAACCGTCACTAAGATCGACCGCTTCCTAACGCAGCCGGCGCGAGTGGCAGAGCAACTCATAGCCGTTGACCGGTATCAGCAGCTAATCAAACAACCGAGCGAGACTGATATTCTTGGTTTCGCTCTTCAGGTATACATTCCCAAAATAGGGGATTCAGTTCTTGTGGCCTCAAATGAGGTAACCCTCCTCTCAAAGTTTCAGGACCGAATAAAGAGCCTCGAAGAGAGGTTAATCGCTCATTTAATCGATCCTGAACAATTCTCAGTTCTCGCAGATGGCGGACTGGATGTACCTTTCATTAACCAAAATTTCGACGCTCCGTTCTTCGGCGACATTGTAAAGTATGTTCTTAAGCCGAAGCTTGGAAGAACAGCAACAAAGGTACTTTCTCCTGAAGCTTCTGGGCCCCACTAGCAGCGGTGTACGCAAGCATGGCCGGTCTGAGTTTCGTGAGAGCTGTGAAAGTCTACGATAAGTCAAAGCCCCAGGTGCCTAGGACTTGGCGGGGAGCAGTCATCGGAGACGTGCAGGTACCTTCCGCGACGAAAAAGACCGAACACTACTTTGCAGTCCCACAGGGCTCTATTGTAAAGGATGACCGCGTAGTAATTTTCGATGATGTTGGCTTCACAGGAAGAACCCGCAACGCCTGCATTCAACTCGTCGAGAAATTAGGTGCGAAAGTCTCCGCTATTGTCAACGTGGTAGAGAAGTCATACGGAGAACCACGAAATGTCACGATCGATAGCAAGGCGGTGCTCGGAATAACCGGATTTGAGCCAGAGACTAATTCTACTTGTAAACTCAGCATCAACGAACTCTTGATGGAACGATTAGGATCGCCCAGAATCGTTCAAGGTGTTAGATACGAACCCAGTCGCTCACTTTCCACCATTCAAAGTCAAACATAACAGGAAAGAATCCACGATTGCAGATCGAGTACTGCGAGTTTCCAGACGACGCGTTCTACGATCTTGAGAACAACGTGTGGGTCAGATTCGATTCTCAAAAACGTGCGAAGCTAGGCATAACTAGCGTTCACGCCGCCCTCGCGGGTAGACTCAATCAAGTGAAATTCAAACAACTTGGTTCAAGCCTCAGAAGAAATCAAAGCGTCGCCACGATCGAAAGTGTGAGATATTTCGGTGTCGTTAGAACACCTCTGGCAGGAACACTGATCACGATTAATTCCCAGCTGGAAAGAGAGCCGAAGCTCGCAAACGATTCGCCCTACACTCTTGGGTGGTTTGTAGAGGTTGAGCCCAGCGTTCCTGACGAGGATCGACGATTTCTCGTCGAACCGAGTAGCGCTGCGGACAAGATTAGGGCGCAGATCAGTGAACTGCGTGTTCGGTGTTTCAAGGCCTATCCGGATTATGAAATGTGGGAGATTGGTGTCGAATGCGCTGCGGTCCTTGTCCGATTGAACGAGTTAATGGAGCGTTGCAAGCTTGGTGAGGTCGTTCACGTAATCTCTGACGACGTCACCGCGGATATTGAGATGGAGAGATGGTCAGATGAAACGGGTCAAGCCGTGCTTGAGTCGAGGAAAGAAGGGAAGTTGACGCATTTTATCGTGAAGAAAGTGAAGGCCTAGGGTTTCTGGATTGGGTTACGGATCATGTTTCCCCATTCGGTCCATGATCCGTCATAGTTCTGGACATTCGGGTATCCGAGCAGATATTTCAGGACGAACCATGAGAATGATGACCGTTCACCGATTCTGCAGTATGTGATGACATTCTTATCCGGCGTGACACCTTTGCCTTGGTACAATTTCGCGAGTTCTTCTGCGGGTTTGAATGTTCCGTCTTCCTTGACGGCTTGAGACCAGGGTATGTTCACCGCGCCTGGGATGTGGCCTCCACGTTGTGCGTGTTCGTTCGGGTATTCGGGAGGGGCGGTTATCTCTCCCGTGAATTCCGCGGGGCTTCGGACGTCCACGAGCACTCTGTTCTGCTCTCCTAGATCTTTCTTCATGTTGTCGAGGTAGGTTCTGATTGTTTCGTCTGGTCCCTTGGCCTTGAATGTGGTTTTGGGAGGGCTCGGGTGTTCTTTCGTTACTTCTCTATCCTCCGCTAGCCATTTCTTCCGGCCGCCATTCATCAAGACCACTTTCTCAACACCGTAGTATCTCAGAATCCAGAATGCAAAAGCAGCAAACCAATTGTTGAAGTCCCCATAGAGCACCAGAGTGGTGTTAGGTCCGACACCGGCTTTTGATAGTAAGTCTTCAAGTTGATGTTTGCTCAAGATGTCGCGTGAGAGCGGGTCGTTCATGTCTTTCCTCCAGTCGAAGAGAACTGCACCTGGTATGTGACCCAGGTTGTAATTTGCTGTCGGATCGTAGTCAACCTCGGCTATGAGGACATTCGAATCTTTGAGATGCTCGCTTACCCACCCTGTATCGACGAGAACTTCAGGATGCTTGTAGGCAACTGCTGCACTTGCTTGAGACATCAAGCTTCACAGAGCACGCCATGCCATATGGCATATTTAACCTGAACTGCCCGGTGATTTGCACTTTCACAGAATCCCTAGTGCTCGTTGAAAGTTTAAATTTGAACGCAAGGCTGAGGGTCAGTAACGGGCATGTTATTGAGGCCCGGTGAATCGAGGCTTTTCCTGTTTCTCGCAGATCCAGGCGCTAGGTACGTCCCCGAATGCAATCATTGCGATTAGATAGGTCAGGTTTCATAGTTGTCCTTCAAAATCGTTGACGGTTTGACTTTCGACGATGTTCTACTCGTTCCCAAGAAAACTAGCGTTCATTCTCGAAAGCAGGTCCACACCAACACTAAACTTTCCCGCCACATCGAGTTGAATAGTCCTATCGTTAGCGCACCAATGGATACAGTCACCGAACATGCGATGGCCATTACCATGGCTCGCGCTGGCGGTATCGGAATCATTCATCGATTCATGTCGATTGAACACCAAGTTGAGGAGGTTCTGAAAGTCAAGCGCTCCGAAAGTATCGTTATCGATCAACCATACAGTTTGACGGGAAATGAGAAACTGAAAGACGCAAGGCGCCTAATGTCTCAACGCGGGGTCTCCGGGCTACTAATCCTAAACGAACGCGGCCAATTGGACGGTATCCTAACCGCCCGTGACATCCTCTTCGAGCGCGATTTAGAAAAGAAAGTTGCAGAAATGATGACGCCCGTCAAAGATATGCTGACTGCTCCTCCGAACACAACGCTTCAAGAAGCTGAGCGGATTCTTCACAAAAACAAACTCGAGAAATTGCCTCTTGTGGATAAAGATGGGAAGTTGCGAGGCTTGATAACGAGTCGAGATATCCTCAACCTCGAACAGTACCCAAACACATCAAAGGACGAGAAGGGAAGGCTCATGGTCGGCGCGGCGATTGGCGTTAAGTCGGATTACATGGAACGAGCTATGGCCCTTCATCAGGCCGGCGCCGACATCCTCGTACTTGATATCGCCCACGCCCACTCTGACATCACGCTCGATGTCATCCGCGGGGTCAAAAACTCGATTCCAAACGCCGAAGTGATGGCAGGAAACGTCGCCACAAAGGAAGGAACAACGGACCTGATCAGAGCAGGGGCAGATGCGGTCAAGATCGGAATAGGATCCGGGTCAATATGCATAACCCGAATCGTAACGGGTGCGGGGGTTCCCCAACTCACCGCCATAATGGAATGTGCAAAGGTCGCAGATGATGCGAACGTGCCAGTCATTGCCGACGGCGGCGTACGAAACTCTGGAGATATCACCAAGGCAATCGCTGCTGGAGCCTCTACCGTCATGATCGGTAGCCTGCTAGCCGGAACAGAACAAAGCCCAGGTATCACGGTAATGAGAGAAGGAAGGAAATACAAACTCGTCCGCGGAATGGCTTCGGTCGCAGCATCATATGATAGGGCCGCCCGCGAACCTGACCAACTGGAAAACGATGATGCCGTAGGGTTGCTTGATTATGTTCCCGAAGGCGTGGAGGCCTTCGTTCCATTCAAAGGAACTGCCTCCGAACTCATAAATCAGCTCGTGGGCGGGTTGAGATCGGGCCTTAGTTACTGCGGCGCAACGGAAATCTCTCAACTGCGCGGGAAAGGCGAATTTGTGCGAATATCCCCCGCAGGGCTTAAGGAAAGCTATCCGCATGATGTCGAAGTGATGTAGGGGCATATCTGACTAAATTCGTCGAGTCGATTTGCGAATCTTCACCATAGGGCACTCCACCCGAACCGTCGATGAATTGTGCAAAATACTCTCCCCTCATCAAATCGTCACCTTGGTAGATGTCCGCAGATTTCCTCGTTCCTTCAAGAACCCACAATTCAACACCGATGTGATCGGATTGGGGCTATCTAGGTATGGGATTCAATACGTGTGGTTGGAAAAACTCGGAGGGCGAAGGAAAGGGTTGGGCAAGTCATCTAAGAACACTTGCTGGAAAAACACATCGTTCAGAAATTACGCAGACTATATGGAAACGGATCAATTCAGGGAAGGGATTGAACAACTAGTTCAGCTAGGTGAGAGCGCTACGGTTGCGTTAATGTGTGCCGAGAGTCTCTACTGGAGATGTCACCGCTCCATGATCGCTGATTTTCTGAAGTCAAAAGGCATTGAAGTCACGCATATTTTCGACGAAAAGCATACCCAAGAACATGAATACACTCAGTGCGCTAGAATTGTTGATGGGCAGCTGAGTTATCATTCGGACACGAGTTCTCGACTACTCGGTCACTAGGGAATCTCGATCATCACGTCGTCTCCTTCAACCTTTACCTTGTACGTCTTCTCTGGCGGAATAGTGTCAGGAGGGTCGCCATCCGGTCCGCCTAGAACTTTGCCGCTCCTCACGTCGAACTGTGCTCCGTGATCGGGGCAGGTTAGGGTGTTCCCGTTGAGTTGCCCTTCGCTCAAGTTGCCCTGCTCGTGAGTGCACCAATTATCGATTGCGTAGAAAGTCCCGTCGACGTTGGAGAGAACCAAATCCTTCCCACCAGCGTTAACGATTTTAACCGTGCCTGGGGAGACCTCAGACCGTTTACATGCTTTGACTAAGGCCATTGGCGGACGGGATCCTAAAATGATTCAATGTTCTTAAGCCCTTGGTCAGGTGTTCCCTGCGATTCTCGCCTTAGTTCTGCTCAGCTCTTCATTCAGGATCGGGACGACTTCCGCATAGTCGCCGATGATTCCGTAGTCACAGTTCTTGAAGATCGGCGCGTTGGGGTCGTTGTTTATGGCTACAACGATTTTCGCACGTCCAACGCCCACCATGTGATTGAACGCTCCTCTGACGGCTACCGCAATGTGTAACCTGGGAGCGACAGACTTCCCGGTCAACCCTATTTGCAACTGGCTGGGAAGCCATCCGAGGTCAACGACCTTCCTAGTCGTAGCTATCGGCGAATCCAATATGCTTGCAAGTTGGTTTATGGGCGTCAGGTTTTGGGGGCCTCCAACTCCAGCTCCGACCGCAACGATTACTTCTGCGTTATCCAACCTGAGCGCGTCACGATCGGATCGAAACTCTTCGTTAACAACGTGGGAGACTGGCTTAATTCCAGTTAACTGTACTTCGACGATGTCGCCTTTTCGCGAGTAATTCGCTTCTGATGGGGTTAACATTCCTGGGCGGATGGTTGCCATTTGGGGCATTGTGTTGCTCATTATAGGTGCAACAATATTTCCTCCGAAGGCAGGTTTCAGTTGAATCAACTGCTGTTGAGTGTTTAGTTCTAGCCCTATGCAATCACTCGTCATCCCGAGGCCGAGACGCGCGGCAACTCGAGGCATGAAGTCCCGGCCAAACGAAGTTGAGCCTCCGATAACTGCGAAGGGGTTGAACTTCACTATGGTTTGAGCTAAGGCGTCGGCATATGCGTCATTTGAATACTCAGCTAACTGTTCATTCTTTAGAACGTAGATTTTGTCTGCGCCGTGAGTTATGAGGCTTTGAATTTGGCCCTCAATTCCTTCGTTGAAAACTAAGGCGCATAGCTCACTCTGGAGTTTTGTTGCTAGCTCTATGCCTTTACCCAACAGCTCATATGTTACGGGACGAACCTGCCCTTGAATAAGTTCCGCGACGACCCAAAAAGGCTTCTTTCCCGTAATTTTGCGTGATTCCTCGGGCATGATACTAACAGTCTTTTCATCTTTCCAGCCTGTGAAGAGTCCGTGGTCGCTGAGAATGTCAACGAGTTTCCGTGCCTTGTCGGCTAGCGTCTCGCCCTTGATGATCTCGCACTTTCTTTTGGTTTCAATGGAGTAGATCTCTGAAACAGAAGTCGGTGAGCCTCTGAAACCGAATAGTGAATCTTGGCCGAGTTCTACTGCCTGAACAACTCGGTAGGGTTTGCTTTTCGCACTCTCAACCTCTTCGGGTCTGGGAGAATATGGTTTGATGAGTCTCTCAGCCGTTGTGATTAGCAGCGGCAAGCGCGTTTCGATCCTTTGTACACCGTAATCAGTTTCTGCTTCAACCATAACAGGATCAGGGGGGGTCCCCAGTTCCACTCTAGTCACGCCGGAAACATGCGGCATGTCGAGTAGTTCAGCAACCTCAGGACCGACGTGTCCCGTTTCCGCGTCGACGCTATATTTGCCGCACAGGACAAGGTCGACCGGCATCTCTCGCCTTATGGCCGCAGCCAGCGCTCTAGCGGTCGCAAGGGTATCGGACCCGGCAAAGGCCCGGTCCAGAAGATGCAAACTCCTATCGACGCCCATCCCCATTGCTTCAAGAAGAGCTTCCTTGGCCTGGGGTGGGCCCATCGTCACAACTACGGTCTCCCCACCGTACTTGCTCTTCAATTCAACGGCGAGAGTTATAGCTCGCCGGTCGAACGGGTTAATTTCATTATGTACCCCTTCCCGGATCAATGTCTTCTTCGCAGAGTCGAATCTTAACTCTTCAACACGTGGGACCTGTTTTATGCAAACTATGATCTTCAACGATCAATCAAACCCAGACAAAGTTCTAAGTGCCAATGATACGAGACTCAAGTTCGTCGAAGATAAAGCGCAGGTAGAAACGTGGAAGTTTCTCCAAATTGTTATTTTCCTCCAACGAGCTATATGTACTCAGAAAACCCGAAGATCGATTTGGTGTACATTTTGGCTATCTACTTTCTAAGCGAGGGAGGCAGTGTCGAGAGACGTGACTTTCGGTGCTTATTCTGCGAGGCCGTTTTTGACGAGAGGAAGGTGTTGAACCTGCACTATGTCGACGCCCATTCGTCTGCATTTTCCGCGGAGGAGTTGATAATGGCAGCCGCGCGGACGGCCCAGGAGGTTGCGGAAATGGGCGGCTCTGCTTCGTTGGCCGATGTTTGAATCCCTCACCTTGCCCAATTGGACTGTTCACTAGTCGCCCTGAACTTTCAGCCTATCCAATCTTCTTGCCGGTATTCGGTCCGAAGCTAAGTGACTGCACCTCATCGATCTTGATGCTAACCACTGCCTTGGGCTTGAAACCCATATTCTGCAGTTGGGTTGCTGCCTGTTGAAAGAGCGGGCCGAAGGTTTCGAGAACGGCTTGTCCTCTCATTCTAAAGCCTATGACCGCCTGCGGGTCGAAGAACGTTACCGTCACGTCAGGTGTCTTCCTCAAGACGTCACCAAGCGTTTGAGAGAACACATCCGTAAACTCTAGGTGCTCGTCATCCCTCATTCGGAAGTGTTTCGGCGACGCGTTTGGTGAACCGTCAGTGCGCAGGGAAGCCAGAACGCCAACGCATCCATTGTATTCCTTGTCAAACTTCTCCAACATGAATTTCTTCAGAGTATCGGGAAGTAATTGCTTCACCCTCCGATTCTTTGTGGGAACTTAACAAGTTTATGTCATCAACTATATTTGAATACGCATTCTCACTTCATGAATTTATCGTGGGAAAAATTCAATAAGCCTACCTGCGCGGAGTGAGGCTCAGAGGCGCTAATCTCAGGCGTGAAGAACGGTATTTACGTCTCTGGACTGAAATACGCCGCAAGCTTCGACCATAACGCCCTCGTCTCTGGCCTCGCGAGGACTTATTCTCAACGAGGAATTGCGGTCAGACCTGAACCTTCTCTTCCCGGCGGTAAGCATGCTGACCTTGCAGTGTCCCTGGGAAACTCTTGGACCTACATCGAGGTCAAAACAAGGGCGAGCGGCTTAGTTCATCGAAGAAGACAATTGTCTTACCGTCAAGATTTCCTCAGAGAATTGTTACGTTTGAGGGCACATTCGCTGAAGCAGTTACCGAAGAAAGAGTCGTCGCTCGTCGTCGTATCCACCTCAATTTCCTCCAACCGCAGAAAGGCATTCGGTAAGATCGCGCTCGCCCGCACTTTCACAAACAGGATTTTCGATCGTGACACAGAGAAAACTCTGGGTTTGATGATCTTCGCGCCCTTTAAAGGCCCAGCCACCGCCGCACCGGGATGGCAGTATGCGTCTACCTTGATTCCAAACCCAAATCTAGACCAGAACGATGGCTTCGACAAGCTCACAAGCGTTCAGCTTTAAGCATACCCTGACACGCTGCACGGTTTTATTTACTTCCATCACCGAACCATGAAAGGAGAGCGTTGCAATCCCTTACTTCATTCCAAGAGAGACTCGCAGAGTCTCTTGGCACTTTTCGTAAGAAATACCCGGATTTCGAAGAGGCCTATTCCTCCTATACCTCACAATACGGAGACGATGCGGTAAGAGTTCATGAACCATTCAAGATCAGCAATACGATCGATCCAGTAATCATAGTGCTCGGGCGAACTACACCACTCTTTTACCGTGACTCTCGAAGGGCATTGACGGGGAGTCTGGGATCAACTGTACTTGAAAAGGGGCTCGTGTACATCTTGGGTAGGCGCCAAGCTTCGGACTCAAAGTTGGTTGTTTGGTCGAGCAACGGTGAGAACGAAATCGAACGATTCGATAGCCGAGTAAGGATAATTCCTTCACGAATCCACGCGGCGCTCTTCACGTCGGAGAACGGCGAAGTGTTATTTGACGATCTGGGAAGCTCATCCGGATCCATTTTGGCTGGAGAGACAACGAAACCGGAACCATTCATAACTCTGTATGCGACCCCACGGATCGGAATCCACAGAGTCGCGATCAGAACAAAATACGCTGGTCCCCTGAGTAAATAAAGAGACTCAGTTCTGAGCGTTAAGCGCGAAAGCTAAATCGGACCATGATGATCGCCCTGGGTGAAGGTACCGGGGGAGCTGGATATCCCGGCTGAGAGGACGGTTGGAACCGTCGACCCCGAGAACCTGATCCGGGTAATACCGGCGTAGGGAGGGTGCTAACTGCAAATGGACAAGTATTCCGTTTTCGAGCCAACTATAGTTGACATCATCGTCCTCGGTGACCTTCACACAACCTTCGGAGGTGAAGTTGACTCGTGAAGATACCAACGAGGATTCTAACCGAGGTCGTGGCTATGGTCGCGCTTGCTGGAGTACTCGAATTCATTTCAGGATTCATGTCATTCCTGCAAATGCCACAAGGTGGTAGGGTAACCTTTGCCGCTATGGTCCCAATCTTCTTTGTCGCTTTCAGAAGGGGGGCGCGTGTTGGCATTCTAGCGGGGATTGCGTTCGGTTTGGTTGTGCTTATCATAGAACCGTTCGTCTATAATCCCGTTCAGTTCTTGCTTGACTACCCGCTAGCTTTTGGCGCGCTCGGTCTCTCCGGCTTCTTCCGCAAGCTACATTGGCCTTTAATGCCTTTGATCGGTGTTGCCGTGGGAATTGGCGGCCGGTTCATTTCCCACTTCATTTCCGGCCTAGTCTTCTTTGCTTCCTACGCTCCGGCGGGTATGGACCCCGCGACTTATTCTGCGATTTACAATGCTTGGTATTTAGTTCCAGAACTAATCGTCAGCGAGATAGTGATGCTCATACTAGTCCGGCGAGGAGTCTTGCAACTCTACCTCTAATGGCCGAAGATCACTACTGATCCTCGATCCTCCTCTTTTTTCATTGGGTAAAGACAATCAGATTTGACGATGAATGGAGGTGTGTTGTCTATTCTTCTAGGGAAACCGAACCGCTCCTACCTGCAAAATGTGATCTATCAACAATTGGGCGCTAGGAACCGTAACGTTATCGTGGGGCCGAAGTTTGGAATGGACAACGCAGTTGTTCGAATTGCGAAGCAGAAAGTTATGGTGGCTACAGCAGACCCATTATCCTACATACCCGCTTTGGGCGCCCGCGACTCAGCTTGGCTTTCAGTGAACCTGATCGCCTCAGATCTCACGACCAGCGGTTTTCAACCCCAGTATGGGGTATTCGACTTCAACCTTCCGCCAAAGATGACCAACACGCAGTTCACGAACTACTGGGTCTCCTTTCATAACGAATGCAGAAAACTAGGGATCGCTATCATAGGGGGCCACACCGGCAGATACCAAGGGTGCGATTACACGATCATCGGCGGCGGGATCATGTACGCCATTGGGGGTGAGGATCGTTACTTAACCTCGAGCATGGGGAATGTAGGTGACGAGATCATTCTCACAAAGGGAGCAGCTATCGAGACAACCGCCGTGCTAGCAAGGTCATTTCCCAAGACGGTGAAGAAAAAGCTAGGCTCTAAGCTCTTCAACCGAGCCCGATCGTACATGAGTAAAGTCTCGACCGTAAATGACTCGCTTACAGCGGTGTCTGTTGGCGTCCACCAGAATGGAGTTACCGCGATGCATGATGCAACCGAGGGCGGCGTGGTGGCCGCAGTCCTAGAACTCACGACCGCCTCCAGGGTCGGAGCTGAGCTGGACCTCGAATCCATTCGAATCTCGGAGGAAACCGAAGGGATATGCAGGCTATTTCACATCGACCCGTTGACCTCGCTTAGCGAAGGAAGTCTCGTCATAACCGGCAAGCCAAACAGGACGACCAGGTTGCTTGCGCGACTCAAAACAGCCGGCATAGACTCGAACGTGATAGGGCGGCTAACGAAGTCTCGATTGGTTTATGCCCGTGGTGAAAAATCAATCAGGAGACTAAGTTATCCGAAGTATGATCCATACTGGAGGGCCTACTGGAAAGCTAGAAACAAGCGCTGGAAATGAGGTCTTACGATCAGGTCAGGGCGGAGATCTGAACCTAAGATATCCGATATCTCCGATGCAGTTCTTGCACCAGAATTGATTCCTTTCGGGAGAAAATTCGGCGTAGGCGTCAACGACCACCTTGTGACAATTCCAACAGCGCAACAGAAACATGTGCTTGATCTTGTGGAACTTGAGCTGATTTTGATGTTCCTGCCAAAGAAAGTCACCGTACTCGCAGACTAGATTGCAAATTTCGCAAAAGAAGAAGCTTCCAGCTACCGCTAATTCGCGCGATTCAAAATCTGCAATCTCAGTTGATTTGCTCATCGTCATAGCAACCCTCCTAGGGGTTCGGACCAAACAGTAATTATCTCTGATATTCTTTTGGTTGAATCGTCGCAGTTAGGGTGTTTGAAGGAGTTGCTCTCCACGCAATTGTCCGAAGCAGCTTGATTTTGATAATCGGCCTGTTTTCAAGTTTCATGTTACGATACTGTCGGTACTTCCTCCTAAGCAACAACAGAGCCGCCCTGTGCTCTCGACCTCTATTGAGAAGAGTAGCCGTACCTTGGAATATGACGTACTTCAGTTTTCTCCAGTCTTCATCATAGTCGTCGACGAGGAGACAAACATTGGGGTTCTCAACAATATTCAAGACCCGGCGCAAGCCATCTGGCTTTATTCTCTTGGGTTTCTGGTCGATAGCACTATAGATGGTAGTGTCTCGATACGCGAAACAGATTGGGACCACAAGAGGTTTTCCATTTCTTGTCGCTGAGGCCAGGTGTCCGACTCGCGCCTTGGTCAGGGACTTTAGTATCCAACTTGTGCTATTCGCAGTAGATTTCCGGGTTTCTGTCGATCGTTGAGCGCGCACTCAGGCTTACCCATCCCCATGAATTCGTATGTATCCTCATTAGGCTTCTCGTCGCTTCATTGTCGTTTCTGCACCGAATCATTTTGACCATGCTCTATACTTCTGCGTGACCAAATTGACTTTCGATGTAAGACTCTTATTCCAATTAGGAGAGACCAAAGGCGGATTACCTTTGCCCATCTTCTTCACTCCCAAACACGCTGACCAGGTTTTGCCCGAGGTCCAAGAAACAGTGGAACGAGTAGTTGCGATTAAGAACGAGGTGGACAGCATGGCAAATGATGATCAGATGACAGAAAAAATGGAGCGGCTGGAGAGGGAGGTCAAGAAACTTGAAGAGCTGGGATGCATCCTGAAGGACATGAGTATTGGATTGCTCGATTTTCCCGCTGTAAGACTTGGAGAACGTGTTTGGTTGTGCTGGAAACTTGGCGAAGACCATGTAGCTTTCTGGCACACACAACATGAAGGCTATGCAGGCAGAAAACCAGTGGTAGAGAAGGAGTTCTATGACGATGATCTTGCGATCAGATCGCTAAATCGAGAGATCGTTTCGAAGGCACACCCGTAAGATCTTAAGCTCCTCGAAAAACAGCGCTCGCTCAGCAATAGTAGAGAAGTCGAACATATTGTACGTTTGAAGGAGCTCCTCGGGGCTATTGAAGCTACTGACCAGGAGCAGAGCCTCTCCGTCACTCCGAAGATGACGGGGGAGTTCTCTCAGGAATCGATTGATCACAACCGTGCCTCTGTGTCCCCCATCGACTGTCTTGTCGTGAATGTCTTTGCTCGGCAGGTAGGGAGGGTTGAACAAGATTAGATCAAATTGGCCTGGTACGTTGGAAAATAGGTCGGATACTACGAGTTTCAAGTCAACGCCTAGGGACCTCGCGGCGTTAGTTGTATGATTGATCGCTGCCTCGTCGATATCGGATGCGGTGACACGTGCGGACCGGAGAGCACAGTAAAGTCCCAACAAGCCCGACCCAGTTCCCACGTCCAAAACTTCCTTCCCTTCGATTGAAAGTGTCGCAATTGCGGCGATCATCAGAAAGGTATCGTCGCTTGGTGCGTAGACTTTAGATGGAATGCTGGTAGTTGTCGTCAGGATTTTTCTAAGAATTTCATTTGAATTCTGAGTTTTCAATGGGAGTGCCTTTGCAAAGAGGGCAGGTTTATGGTTGCGCCATGAATTTGATGAATTCTTCTTTTGTGCGAGGTTTGAGCGTATAGTTATTCGCGCGTTCGTTTCCGATTGTTGATGATGGTTTGCTTCCGTAATCGTGCCCTGGATATACTAGGGTAGAACCACCCAAAACCATTAGCTTGTTGAAGAGGCTGTCATACATTTCGCTTGCACTGCCCCCAGCCAAGTCTGTTCTTCCACATTCCCCGACGAATAGCGTGTCACCGGTCAATACGATGCCATTGACGAGTAAACATATGTGATCGGGGCAATGGCCAGGAGTATGAATCACCTTAACCTTCAACGACCCAATCGAGACTGCGTCTCCATCTTTGACAGCAATTTCTTTCCGTACAGGAGACTTTTCGTGCATTATTATTTTCGCACCAGTCCGTTTCGCGACAGCGTCATTTCCCTCAACATGGTCGTGGTGTGAATGAGTGTTGATTACGTATGATACATTCAGGCCGAGCTCCTTGCATTGACTCAGAAGTCCGTCAACCTCCCATGCAGGGTCGACAATGGCAGCCGACTTTGTCTGTTCGTCTCCTATTATATACGCGAAATTTTGAAACGTGCCGACCGGGATCTGTTTGAAGATCATGGGAGAGAATGACGCTGGGTAACTTTAATGAATTGCGCTGTGACAGCCAATCGCGGACAGTGCGATGGCGGTGTTAGTTTTCCTTTACGAGCCGGACCTGTTCTTCTCATCGAGAATAGAGAGCGCGGGTAAGAGGTTCGGCCTCGAAGTCAAAACAATGATCACGATAAACGCACTCGAGGCGGCTCTGAAGGGAGGATTGCCTAAATTGTTACTTGTGAATCTTGACATCTTAGAGGAACGCCACGAATCATTGACAGAGCTTGTTTCGCCGGGAAGCTGTAGGTTGGTAGGTTACTATTCCCACGTGGACGTTAAGTCAGCTGAAGAGGCGTTAAGGGCTGGGCTTGAAGTTGTGATTCCACGCCGGGCGCTTGCGGTCAAACTAAATGAGATCTTTGCTGAGGTCAGCTCAGGCTGATAATTCCCTGACTTTTCGCATGTTACCAGCTTCGTCTCGGCGTTCGTCGATTGGGGTTTCCATTATGAATGGTAGATTTCGGACTGCTTCGTGCTTGAGCAAAGTCTTGAAGCCCTTCTCTCCAATGTAACCCATTCCAATGTGTTCATGTCTGTCCCGTCCGGATCCGAGGCCGTTCTTCGAATCATTCAGATGAACTACCTTCAAGACGGCCAAACCCAGAACCGAATCGAACTTGACGAGGGTTTCGTCAACTCCTCGAGGGCTATGTAGGTCGTAGCCTGCAGCATAAGCGTGTGCTGTGTCGAAGCAAATCCCAACTCTCCTCCTATCGTCAATACGGTCTAGGATTCTCTTGAGATCCTCGAATGATGAGCCCATGCTATTTTTGGTGCCAGCTGTATTTTCTAACAACAGCATAACCTCATTAGGGTTCTCCGAGACAGCTTGGTTGATTGCACTAGTGACCCTCTCAAGTCCCAGATCTTGGCCTTTGCCCATATGGCTGCCCAAGTGCGTGACTACATAATGGACGCCTAGGGTTCCGCATCGGTCAAGCTCAGCTGAAAGGGATTTCACCGATCGATAGTAAATCGATTTTTTCGGTGATGATAAGTTGGGCAGGTATGACATGTGAGCTACCACTGGAGTCATCGGGTCCGACTCATTCTTGCGCTTAAACTCATCCACTTCCCCTCGATCAAGTTTCTTGTATTTCCATCCCCTCGGGTTCCTTGTGAAGATCTGGAACGTGTCACACTGTAATTCACGTGCGCGGTCTATGGCTTGGTCGATCGTACCTGAAATTGAGACATGCAGGCCCACTCTAACCAATGAGAAGTCTCCAATCCGCAATGAAGAAGCAAGAAAAGAAAAGCTGTTCGATTGCTCCCGAGGTTAGTCGGAAAGGTTGATATGAGCACAGGCTCGCACGGTGAAACGATGGCCGCCGTAGCGTAGAGGAGACCACAATCTCCACGCAACTTGGTAGCGTATAGACCGCAAATCGGGTACAAGGCTGTGGACCCTACGGGGCGGGTTCAAAGCGTCGCTAGAAACGGCGTGAAAATCCCGCCGGCGGCCCTCAATCCAGCGCCGCGAATTTCCTAAGCGTTTTCGCCTAGTCTTTGAAGCACTCGCATTGCGGTCAAGGTGATCATTTTGCTTGGTCTTCCTGGTTGCTCTAGTGAGAATGGGGTAGGGGTGTCCTTCGGGTGTTTCTTGAACCATTCCGCCATTCCCCCCTCGACATCCGGGTGGATTGCGTCAAGATCCCATTTCCCGTCACGCCGCCTCTTTTTCTTCAGTAACTTGACCGCGTACCCAAGTCTTCTGTCGCTCCCGTAACCGAGAGCCGTCATGAAATCGAGGCCGACAAGTAAATCGTAATAGTAGTGGATGGGGTAGTGGAATCGATACCAAGGCCCATACCGCGTGCCCTGCCTATGCAGCTCTCTTTCCAGAAAGAACTCTGCACCCATCTCAACAGCCCGCTTAATCCCCATGGTCCATTTCGCTCTCGGGTAAACCGCGAAAGCGCTCATGGGTTCCCAAGAATCCAGATTCCTACCGCTTCCAAAACAGCTCCACCCACCCTTCTTGCTCTGATTCTTGATGAGCCAGTCGAATGAGCGTTCAACCCTCGGGTGGTCCACGTAACCGAACTTCACGAGCGCCCTAGCCGTATTTCCCACCGTACAAAGGTGCCCCTTACTCCATTTTTCAGAGCCGAATCCTCCGTCCTTCTTACCCATCCGCCTCATCCACAACTCACAGGACTTGCTGATCCGAGAGTCCGCCTTAGTGAGCTCCAGATCTGAGAGAATGAGGAGCATCCAATTTGTTGACAAATACTTTGGCCTGTACATGCTTTCATCATCGACCCACCATCCTGCCGGATGCTGCTTGGCAAGAATCTCCGCCGCCCAACCCACGTTAGGAATCACTTTCTTCGCGGATTGAACTTCAGGATCATTCTCAGGCTTACCTAACAGTTGTGTAAGGGCTAGGTACTTGATTGAGGGCTGGTTTTCTTCCAACAACCAGTTCAAAGTACTCAACCGCAGGTTTTCATTCACCGCCTCATGTGTCCGAAGCGGGACGGTCGGACGCGGATAATAAGAATGAGCGCGTGTACCTCTGGACACAGTACCCACAATTCTTCTACGTGATGACCTCCAACATTCAGGGATTCTACTGGAATCCGGCGTTAGGGGCGAATGGACCACTATTCGTAACGCTTTCGCCAACGACCGCAACTACATCATCGGCAGCAGGAGCGCCAAGCTTCGATCTAACGACGGCCGCCGCGGCAGTTGTGATAATAGTCATCGTCGCAATAGCCGCAATAGTCCTCCGAAGCCGCGGCAAGAAGACAAAAACATAACAGGGTACGAGCGATCGAGCAACCTCCCTTTCCCTTTTCTTCTTTTTTCTCTCCTTTCTATCCTCTAACGTTATCTAGGTCCACCACGCCGCTAGACCTTTGCGATTTTTCACTTCGAAGGTTGAATAACGAGTCGTGAAATAACCTATCTTGCAATCGGAAAAAAAAGTCATCGACGAACCAAGATTATGCCTTGCGTAATAGTGGACAACAATCTACCACACGTTTTGGTGTGTCTTCCAGCCTTAGCCCCATTGTGCATCGCTTTGTGGGAGCTTTTATATTGCGCAAAGGCTGCACTGAGCACTCCGAATATTGGAGGAAAATATCTTAATGTCAACCACATCAAAGAAGAACACAAAGTATGTTGCAGCAGCCGTGCTGATAGTTATCATATTGGCCGGCATTGGATACTACTTCTACCAGTCATCCACGGTACCACCCGCTCAGACAATGACAACCGCCATGACGACATCAGCTTCACAATACAAAGACACAATTGTATTAGGAACGACTGACGCCGTCCAGACCACCATCGACCCCGCCGACGCCTATGACTACTTTGGCATTAACATGATTGACAACCTAGGCGCGCCGCTCGTCGACTTCGCGCCCGGGACCAACAACACAGGCCCGTCCGGCCTTCAGCCGGCGTTGGCCACAAACTGGTCAGAAAGCTCGGACGGCCTGACCTACACGTTCATCCTTCGCTCAGGGCTGAAGTATGATGACGGCACCCCGTTCAACTCCACCGACGTCAAGTTCAGCGTGGAAAGGGGAATGGCCCTAAACGACCCCAATGGCGCGTTTAGCGGCCTTGGCGTCTCAGCGATAATCGGCTCCATAACGACACCCAACGCGACTGCGGTGGTCTTCCACCTCAATGCACCGTTCTCAGGTTTCCTCAGCATGATGACCTTCGCCATTATGTATCCAGTGAACCCGAACAAGGTGTCCCAAGTGACATGCAACCCCTGCAACGATATGACTGGAATAGTCAACTTTACAGCCAACAACGCAGCAGCTAGCAACCCCAACGGCCTCGGCCCCTACACTCTGACCACGTGGACCAGGTCGGGCACCAAGGACACGGAGATGGTTCTGACTGCCAATCCCAACTATTGGAACTATCCAGCCTACCCGAAGACCCAGACGATAATAATCAAATTCTACCCTGACGCCACCTCGCTGGCAGC
>Ga0074046_10000799_pt1 | contig 28965 bp, 35 predicted proteins | sample BogForMeECP23OM3_FD_94441 | JGI IMG/M metagenome (GOLD analysis project Ga0074046, IMG submission 94441) | Bog forest soil microbial communities from Calvert Island, British Columbia, Canada - Bog Forest MetaG ECP23OM3 | ecosystem: Environmental > Terrestrial > Soil > Wetlands ... | reverse complement strand
CTCGGAATTGCATTTGGCTGACTTCGTGTGCGCTGGCATGAATGTGCTCCTGGCGGTATCCGCTCCTCAAGGGAGATGGGGAACCGCCGGTCCATTCCATTAGAAGGAAGCAGCCTAGCGCAGATCTCCACAGGCGAGTTCTTACATCACTCTTTCTGAGACCGTAGCATACGAATGGACGATGAACTCATAGGGGCCGCAACAGTGAACGACAAACCTGCGCTACCCGATGGCCAACCCGGCGGCAACATGGATCGAGTGTTACGGATCCCCGTCACGCTCAAAGTTCTGCTTGGGACTGCGTCGATGCCCATCTTTCAACTGACGAAGCTGGGGCGGGGCGCCGTCATCCCCTTGGACCGGAGGGTCGGAGAGCCTGTCGATGTGATGATCAACGGCCGGATTATCGCTCGCGGCGAGATCGTGGTGCTCGATGAAGAGGGCTCACGCTTCGGCGTCACCCTCACGGAGATGATCGATAACGCTAAATCCCAGGTCTAGGCAGGGCATCCCTTGGAACGGCGAATGCCTCTTATCTTTTGTTTTCGCGGAGTTTTGTCCCAAATCCGGGAAGGCCACTTTCGCGAACTCTGCTTAGGCTGGCGAGCAAAGGACGTCTTTGTCCAACGACGAAAAAGAAAACAAGACAGAGGAAGCAACCGAGAAACGCCGGTCAGAGACTCTTGAGCGGGACGGCGGCCCTTCCTCCAGGGAGGTAGGCTCAGCCGCCGTGCTCCTCATCGTTGCCGCATTTTTGGCCACCGGAACTCCTCGCCTTTTCACGAATCTGGCGCAAAGCTTGGCTGTCTACATTGAGAATCCCGGCAGCTGGCACTTGAACAGCGGTGAGGATGCCGTCCAACTCTTCCAACTCACTGCTGCTGTTATCTCCAATTTTCTCGGGGTATTTGTAGCTGCTATCCTCATCGCCGGAATAGCAGTTGCATTCGCCCAAAACGCCCCAAGGCTCCTTACGAACCGCATCGCACCGGATTTTTCGAGGGTATCGCCAGCAGCCGGCCTTGGGCGCCTTCTCAGTTCGCAGGCCCTGATTGAATTCTTCAAGGGGCTCGTCAAACTCGCCGTAGCTGCATTTGCCGCCTATGCCGCGATTGGCGGCATCAGTACCGGACTTCTTGCCGTTCAAAGCCCGCCCAATTCCGTGCCTGAACTGATCCGGCATCTTTGCCTACGTGCCGCATTCATATGTGCGCTCCTGACCTCTGTAATAGCGGCGGTCGACGTGTTCCAGACCCGCCGTGCGTGGCGCCGGAACCTCATGATGACAAAGCAGGAAATCAAGGAGGAAATGAAGCAGACAGAGGGAGATCAGGTGCTGAAAGCGCGCCTGCGCTCGATTGCCCGGGCGCGGATACGGCGACGCATGATGGCGAATGTCCCGAGGGCGACGCTGGTTGTCACCAACCCCACTCACTATGCCGTCGCGTTGCGCTATGTCAGGAACAGCCGTGCTGGCAAGGAGGGCGAGGGCCTTCGCGCCATCCTCCGCTTCAACGACGTCGAAGCCTGCGCTTTTCAACGTGAAGGAGACCATGTCGCGCATGGTCTTGGAGTCGTCAACGGTCAGGATCCGCTTACGCATGAGCTACCCTCCACTCCCGGAGCGTTTGCGTAAGCCCCAGATCGTCGAATGCCGCTTCAAGGGCCGACGAAGGATTCATCAAAACGATTGTGCCGCCTTTGGATTTCGCCGATTGCGCTGCAGCCAGCAGGAGCTGGATGCCGGGTGTCGTCACATGGCTTATCTCGGAACCGTCGAGCTTCAAAACTGGATTCAACGTCAGGGCTCCAATGAGCCGCTCCTTCCAATCCGGGGCGTTTCCCAGGTCCAAAGATGCCGGCAGGAGGAGCGTTTTCACTCGCAGCCGTGGGGAGAACATCATTGTTTCGCGCCTCGCAATTTCCACGCCGCTACCTAAGATAGCAGCCTGGGGCATTCTTAGCGTGAAGAGCTTAATGACAGGTTCGATCGGCAACCTGAGATTGAAACAATCGAAGATAAATGACGAGGCGCGCGGAATTCGACGATGGGGACCAGCCCAAGCGAGAGAGGGCCGATAAACGCGGCAGCGCTTCCGCTAATGGTTAGTTTGGGACTCGCGCACGTCTTCCTTGCTCATGTAGTGCAGTTCCTGGATGAAGACGTCTTCGGCAACGACGGCGCCAGCGCGACTATTGATGTTATCGCGAATTTTCTGCGACAACTTTGCCAAATCCGTTTTCTCGATATGCTTGAAGTCGATCTGCTCGTCGGCATAAAGGGTTTTGAATACTTCGTCGCTCAAGAGAAGCTCCGGCGGCTGTGGGAGGGTCTTGAGGAGATCGGATTTTGTGGAGATAGAAATTTCCGTCAAAACATAACCTTGAAGAGCACCGCTGGATATGACTGGTACAGTCATGGATTTTAGCTTCACCGTCGCAGACGCCTTTGTGTCTTGCTCAGCTGCGGGGGCGGGTCGAGAGCTTTGCATCGCATGCCCAAAATAGGCTGCGGCAAGCGTAACGGACACAATCCACACTGAGGCGAGGAGGGAGCGGATCAAATGACCACCTTCGGCAGGCTGCTCACCCTTGAATAGGTCCCATCGGACTCGGCATCGCGCATGGCAGAAGTGATGACTGTCGTAACCTCCCTCGCGGCCTCAAGGTGAAGAAGAAGAAGCCACAGCTGTTCAGCTCCAGCTTCTGGCGCAATGTCGTTAGCAATTGCATAAGCTCGGGTGGAGTATTCTCCCGGTTAAGCACTGTGGCCGATCTTTGTAATTCCAAAAGGCTCTGTGTTTTTATGCGGCTGTACTCGCTCAAGTTCCTGGGATCAAATGCAGCCAAGGCTTCATTTTCCTGATCCAAAGCCTTTTCGAGCCGGTCAAGTGCGGCTTTCGTAAGTTCCGATATTACGGGCGAACGGGTCACGGGGGCGTCCTCATGCATCACGAGTTCTTAGACTTGGTACCGGGCTTTCCATGCTGCTTTCGCGCTTCGAGACTGCGCGCGATTCCGGCAACCCCTGCCTTCCCGGCAACGCCGGCGAGCGAATCGGCAAGCATGGATCTCCATACTTCTCCGGCGAATCCAGAGCCAAAAACGGCATTTGCTTTCGACGGCAGCATCAGCTCAAAAAGCGATTTCAGAACGGTTACTTCGAACTGCTCATAAGGGTTACCGCCTTTCGCGGGATGAACGGTATCATGCGACGCCGCCGATAATGCTCCCGGAACTCTCAAAGATAAATTTTCCGAACCAAGCATCTCCTGAAACTCCGGCGCAGCCGAAGTGTCTTGCGCGTCCTGCGCGGCCAATCGAGCCAGTCTTTCTTCAGCCGCCTTCGCCCGCTGCGGGTCGGCCGCAGCCAATGCGTCGGTGAGGAGGTCGGTGCCAGGATTTATTGCCATCGGACGATTCAACCCCTATTGCTGCAGCCCTCGCCGGGTGGCGAAAGGAGACAAAGTTAGAAAGCAAAGCAACATCCCATAAGCTCTTAGTCTTGCTTCAAGCTTGAGCTCAGGTAGGCATCGATCATAGCCTGGAGTGCGACCTTCATTTCATTTCGAGAGAAGCTCTGGGTTTCTGAATCCACTTTCTTCTTGACGAGTTGTTCTCTCCTGGCGTGGTCAAGGGTTTTCTCGACTTGCGCTTCGAGCAATGCGTCCCAGTTTTTGATCTTGACTGCCGAGGAAGCAGCCCTGCGAACCAGAAAACTGTAAGGGATCATTGGTGATACCTCCTGGTTCAGCAGTGCGATTGCTTTCTGTTCTTCTTCCTGTGCCTGAGCGAGCGCATCTTTCAGGACCTGCAGCTCAAGGCGCTCGGTCAGAAGAAGCCTGCTTTGCACCCGCAAGAGTCTCTTTGCACGCTGTAGCCTGTTCTTCATTGCGATTGTCCTGAGGCCAGCCAATCAGAGAATCGGAACATAAAAATTGCAAGGATATCATCGGACAGGAAATACAAGAGCATCAAGCCGGCGCCTATAACGAAGGGCGCAGAAATGAAGTATACGGGGATTTGGGGAGCTAACTTGTTGAGGATCCCGAACACGAAGTTGATCGTTATGCCAAAAACGAGGAAAGGGGAGCACACCTGCAACGACAGCAAACTTGCGCCAGCAAGAGCGCCAAGGATGTTTACCATCTCGGCTCTCTGATCGAGGTTCGCTCCGAAGGCCAGCACGTCGTAAGACTGAACCAATGCCCGCAAAACTTCCAGATGCTGGTCGGTTATGACGAAGAGGGCCGATGCTGCCAACGTGATAAGCGATGCAAGCGCCGGCAACATCTCTCCATCCTCCGCAGAGCTTTCCATGGAACTAAGACCGATGGCATTGGCGGCCGCTTCGGCTAGAAATTGCAGCATTGCAAAAAAGAAGCGAGCCATGAAGCCGATGAATAATCCCTTCCCGGTCTCGACGGCGACGAGGCCTGCCAAAGTGGCAAGCGGGGGGACGCCTTTGCGAAATTCTTCAAACTCGCCTATTGAAGCCGACACCGTCACGCTAGCGCCAAGACAGAGCATCAAGCGCACCTGGACGGGAACTCTTGCACTTCCGATAGCCGGTATGAGCATGAGGCAGCTGCCGACCCGGCAAAAAACCAGGAACGTGGATAAAACGAACCCCGGCAACGCCTCGAGTGCCGCTGCGATCATGAGACGGAACCGACTTGGCTTATCGGCATCCCACGCGCTATTTCCAGGTGGGAAAGCACTGGCAAATTCGGGAACATCCGTTCCGTTACCATCCGGACGTAGGGCCGGATATCCGGCGCAGCGACAAGGACGAAAACCATCCCCCGATCCATGAGGTCGCGCACGGTTTTCGATAGTTCGGTGCTGAACTGCTCGATGAGAACGGGATCGATGTCGAACTCGATTACCTCACCCTTCGCATCCCGCCGTAGCGCCTGATGGAGGGTCACTTCCCAGCGCTGCCCGAGCCGAAGAATTTTCAACATGCCGTCCTGGGAGAAATCGGCGCAGATCTGCTGCGCCATTCTTGCTCGCACATGTTCCGCAATCTGCTCGGTTCTACCGACATGCGGCGCTATTTCCGCGACCGCTTCCAGGATCAGATTGAGATTACGGATCGAGATCCGCTCTGAAAGCAGTCTGCGAAGAACAGCGTGCAGGCCGGAATTGGAGATGCTGGATGGGACGACCTCATCCAGGAGCCGCTTGTATTCAGGATCGAGCCCATCGATCAGCTTGCGGAAGTCCTTATAAGAAAACAGCTGAGCGAGATTGTTGCGGATCGTTTCTCCAAGATGCGTCAGAAGCACCGACATATTGTCAACCGGCGTAAATCCCTCGCTTTTGAGCGTGGCGGAGAAGATTTCCGGCACCCATAGCGCTTTCATGCCAAAAGCGGGCTCTCGGGTTTCGTCGCCAGGAACGTTAGGCATAGGCCCATCGCCTGTAACAATAAGTATCTCGCCGATCCGCAATTCGCTGCTTGCCACAAGCGCCCCGTGACTCTTGATCTGGTAAGCCTTGGGCGGCATGAAGATGTCGTCGGAGAGCTTGATCTCGGGGACGATGAAACCATACTGCTTTGCGAACTTCCGGCGCATATTCGCGACCCGCTGCCCGAGCTCCGCGTGACTAGGCAGAAGCACGCTTGCGATTTGTTTGCCGAGGCAAAGCTCTATTCCAGCCAGTTTCAAAGACTCCTTGACCGACTGACGGGCTTCCTCATCGGCCTCCGCACGAACGCGCGCGGCCTTGGCTTCCTCCTTGGCTATAACCTCCGCCTTCCAGCGCGGCACCGCGTAGGAGGAGAACATCAGCGTTCCAGCCAAGAGCGCGAAGGGAAAAAACGGCAACCCCGGCGCCAATGCGAACACCGATGAGACGAGCCCCGCGACGAACAGGGCACGAGGGTAGTTTCCGAGCTGGTCCAGAACGGCCTTCTCGGCCGATCCGCGGGTTCCGCCTTTCGAAACCAGCAAACCGGCGGCAAGCGAGACGATAAGCGCAGGGATCTGTGTCACAAGGCCATCGCCAACCGAAAGCCTCACGAACACGTCCGCCGCTGCGGAAAGCGACATGTCGTGCCGCAGCACTCCGATGACGATGCCGCCGAAAATATTGATCGCCGTTATGATCATGCCGGCGATGGCGTCGCTGCGCACGAACTTCGATGCACCATCCATCGCGCCGAAGAACGCGCTTTCCTCTTCGAGTTCACGGCGGCGTCTGGTCGCCTGCTTCTCGTCGATCGCACCCGCGGCGAGATCCGCGTCAATGGCCATCTGTTTGCCGGGGATGGCGTCTAACGTAAATCTCGCCCCGACTTCGGCTATTCTGGTTGCGCCTTTGGTTATGACGAGAAAATTGACTGTGATGAGGATCAGGAAGACGACGACGCCAATAACGAAGTCTCCGCTCATGACGAAATTCGCGAAGCCCTCGATGACGTAGCCTGCCGCGGCATAACCCTCCGCGCCATTCGACAAAATGAGCCGCACCGTTGCGATATTCAGAGAAAGGCGTAGCAACGTCGCAATGAGAAGCACCGTTGGAAACGCGGAGAAATCAAGAGGCTTCTGGATCCATAGGGCGACCATCAGGATCAGAACTGAAAGTGCGATCGACAGCGCCAGCCCCATGTCGATCAGGACTGCGGGCAGCGGAAGAAAGAGCACCATCAAAATGAGCAGGATGCCGCCTGCAAACCCGACATCCCGGTTGCCACTTGGCTGGGCGGCAGCTTGGCTCGCTGGTACGAGAGATGTGGACATCACCGTGCCTGTGAGACCGTCAGAGAGTGCCCGATCCCCTCAGTCACTCTTCAGAAACCGTGCTCGATATGGGAATAAACCTGCTCGGAGAACCCAAACAGAACGCTGCCAATGAAGGGCGCCGTGAGCATGGCGGCAAGGAATATGACGATGATTTTAGGAATAAAGGTGAGCGTGGCCTCCTGTATTTGTGTAAGCGCCTGCAAGAGAGAGATCAGGATCCCCACGACCATCGCCGCAACGATGGTTGGGCCGCTTGCCAAAATCACGGCCCAGATTGCGGAGCGTACAAGATCGAGAGCGTCGGCTTGGTTCATGATGGTCTCGGAGGGGTGTTAGGAGATAACGACCCCGGCCCCTAGAGTGAGTGACTGACCGTTTGTCAGAATTGCCGTCGCGCCCGTCGAGGTAATTTCTACCCCCGCGACCTTGCCTGAGATACTGCCGTCCGCCGAGGTCAAGGTCCGCCCAATGACAGAGGCTCCCTGAGAAAGCTCTGTCTGCGTCAGCAGCGCGTCGAGTTTGGAGTTCGTGTTGACCTGCTGTTCCACAGAAGAAAAGGATGCCAATTGGGAGACAAAAGTTGTTGGGTCGGACGGGTTGGTGGGATCCTGGTTTTTCATCTGAGCGACGAGTAGCTGCAGGAAATTATTGTAATCGAGTGTGGTACCTGTACTCGATGATGTGCTGGACGTTGTTTGGGTTGTCGCTGCCGTCGTATTGCCTGTTGCTGCTACTTGCATTCTGCTAGCTCCCGAAGGTTTGCTTTATTCAAAATCTCGTCCTCGATAGCGAAGCAGTTGCGTATGGTTTTCAGAGCATCATAATAACGCTTCGCGTCTACCGATTGCCGTACCTCCGTTAAGGCCGCGCGTAGGTCTTGCCCGGACACCGCGTTGTACAGGTCGCGACATGACGCGTCGAATAAGCGCCTGGCGGTGTTTGCATTACTTGGGTCAATGACCATCGTCTGTATCATGAAATAAAGTTGGCGAAACGGCGTGGTCGTTTCCTCGGGCTGCATCACGTGAGCTTCCAACAGGAACGTTACGTCGTTCAGGAACTCGATCGATACCTTCCTGTCGACGCGTAGAACCGCTCCGTTGATAAAGATCCGTTCGCCGGACTTCAAGTTGATGCAGAAGGGCTTCATCACATAAGCCCAGCGGCGATGGTTTGAGAAATCTCCTTGAGCGAGGCGAAATCGGTCGACTCGCCGCGCCTTATGGCGTCCGCTTCCTTTAGCACTCCGATCCCAACCGAGATGAGATCCGCGCGTAGCTTCGGCGGCAACTGGTTCTCGGGATTCCCAAGATCAACAAGTAAAAATTCCCAAAGGCGGCGCAGGAAAAACAATGCCTCCACGGCCTGCCTGGACTTGGCGCCTGCTTTTTCGGCGCGATCCAGGAGCTGGATAGAATGTAGAATGACAGCCCGCTCATTGGCTCTGGCCAACTGAGGATCATCCTCCATAACTTCGCGATAAAACCTGCGATACATTGCGATCCTTCAACGATATTCGAACTAGGCCGTGAGGTAGTTAACCAGGCTTAGCTTGGAAATGCGGTCGGTCAGGGAATAAGCTGTCTCGAGCTGCGTCGTCAGGTTTGTAAGCGTCGAAGCGGCTTGGTATGAATCCACCCCTCCGAGTTTCGTGACCCAATTGTCGATCAGGGAGGCTTGCGTCTGCATCTGGCTGTTCGAATTCGTGATCTGCGATTGCGAAATCCCGAGAGTTGTTTGCAGCCCAGTTATCCCTTGCTGCGCCGCGCCCGCTTCGCTAAGCGCATTACTCAGCACAGCTTGCTGCGTGGTAGCGCCGAGATTACCGATAGCAAGATCTGCAATACTCGTGTAGGCGTTTGCGAGGTCTTGAAATGCACTTTCGTTCGCCGTCACGGACGTTGTGACCACGTTTGCCGGAGAAATCAGGGCAGACGTCCGTGTACTTGACGCCTGGGACCAATTTGTTGACCAGGAGGCCCCTTGGAAGAGGTTTGCAAATGCGCCAGTCAGGAAGGTCTGCATCGAGGCGGCTGAGATCGTGTTGACCTGAGGACTCGATTGCGACATGCCGAAAGCGGTCTGGAAGGCTGCCGCGGTTGCCGCCTGGGGCCCCTGCGAGTAGTCCGCAATTGGTTTCACGGTACTATTCGTACCTCCGAAGACGTAGGCGCCTCCGGAGGTGGTGTTCAGCGAAGACGTGAGCGAGCTAAGAAGTGACTGCGCCTGAGCCGGCAGCGTGCTGACATCGCCTGAGCTTTGCGCGGTCACGATAGCATTCTCAAAGGTCTGCGCATCCGAGGCGATCTGCGTGAGCGCCTCTTGCGACGCACTCAGCGAGGATTGAACGATTGCATTGGAACTCTGAATATTGCCCAAGTTCGCGGACTGCGCTTGCAAGGTCTCATCGAGGCCGAGTTGACTCCCAAGGCTTTCTGCAGGGTCCGCAAGCTGACCGGTGGAAACCTCCGTCTCCGCCTTCGCGATCTGACTCTGGAGATCCACAACGGCGTTACGTGGTATCGAAAACAGAGAAGATGTTGAAACTTGGATCGTCATCACGAACCTACTGAATTGCCGCGAATAAACTTGTATACAACGAGTTGACGCTGGTCAGAAGCTTTGCCGACGCCTGGTACGACTGCTCCAGTTCGAGCATCTTGCTCATCTCGTTGTCCAAATTCACCCCGGTCGCGTTGGAAAGCGCCGTGGAGGACGTGCTTTGAACAGCAGTGCTGTAGCTCGCCGCCGTCGATGCTTGGCTTACTTTCGTGCCGAGCCACGATGCCGACGAAGCCGCGTAATTTGTAACGCTGGTTTGTGTGCCCGCGCTGGCGCTTGCGTCAAACGCGAGCGGCTGGGACAAGTTCGTGATGAGCTGGGTCAACCGGGCCGTATAGCCTGCTTGCCCGGGTGTCGGATTGTAGACGTAAGGCGCCGCGCCGTTGCTCGATATGCCGCCATCCCGCAGCAGTTCCGGATTGCCCGTTGAGGGGTCTACGGAAGCGGCAACCTGGATGGTTGCGGCGAGGCCGGGGACAACGGCGCCCGTAGCGGGGACAGTCAGGCTGCCGCCATTTGTAAACAGACCGGCTTGGGCTGGCTGCGTGGGGGTCGCGCTTTGATCGGTTTCCTGAAAGTCGGTGATTAATCCGCGCGCGACCTCATCGAGTTGCTTCTGATAGGTAACGGCAAGATTGTCTCGAACCGACACAAGACCGGCCAGCCGCCCGGCGTGGATCGACAAAGGGGAACTCTGGGCGGTGATCGGAACGCCGTCCGCATAAACGGCCTGCCCCTGTGTGGCCGCGGAGAAATTTGCCGTGGATGAAAATGTTACAGAGCGGGGGGTCTTGTCGAAGAGGGTGACACCGCTATCGGTAAAGATAGCCATGTCATTATTGGCTCGCATAACGGTCGTGATGCCGACCTCACTGCTGAGCTTTTGAAGCAAGCTATCCCGCTGATCCTGCAAGTCTGTAATATCTGCCCCTTGAGGACTGTTAACGATGCTATCATTGACCTGCTGGAACTGACTAAGAACGCTATTGATCGTGTCGACTGAGCTGGCGATGACTGCATCAGCTTGTTCCCTGACATTCTGAACGGTTGTGCTGGCGCTGTTCAACCCGTTCGCCAGATCCTGAGCCGCCGTAACCGCGGCTTGCGCGCCAGCGATGTTCTGAGGCGCGGCCTCGTAGGTTTGGAGCGCATTGGTAAGCGCCCCTATGAGCGCCGCCGGGGACGATGAATCGTCCGTCGAGGTTCCGAGCGTAGCCTCGAGCTGAGTCAGCGAATCCGAGATCGCTGACTGCTGGGCTTGACCACCATTCGCCGATAGAAGATTTTTCAGGAGCGCGTCATCGGATGCGCGCGAGACCGAGGCAAGAGTCGGCAAACCGTTGACTGTAACGACATTTGCGATCTTGCGGCTCGCATTCGCATTGCTTTGGTTGGCGATATTGCGAGACACGACGGAGATCTGCGCCGAAGCCACAGACAATCCGGCCATCGCACCATCCAATGCAGCGCTGAGGGACATGACTAGGTTTTACCAACCCCTTGCTTAGTGGTTAAGATTTATAAGCACTTGTAGAAGCGTTGAGCCCGTCTGAAACACCTTTGAATTTGCTTGATAGTCATTCTGTGCCGCGATCATTGTCGTAAGCTGCGAAGCAAGATCGACGGTCGAAGCTTCCAGTGTACTGGACTCGATCGAACCCAGCCCCCCTGATGCGGCCGTGCCTATTTGCGCAGCCCCGGACTGCAGACCGGGTTCGTAGGCGTTTCCCGATATGACAGTCATCTTGTCCGGACTCGTAACCGTGGCCAAAGGAATGGTGTAGACCGGAGCCGAAGATCCATTCTGGTAAGCCACTGACACCGTGCCACTGTTAGAAATGTTGAAGCCTGCCACCTGGCTCGGCGCGTTGCCGTTCGCACTGGCGGTCAAGACTGATAGGACGTCGCAAGTTGCGTCGTTTGCGCCATATCGAGGGTCATATTTCCCCGTTGGGGATGGCAATATTGAACGAAGTTGGAGTACCGGCCGCGATCGCCCCTGTCGCTGGGTTGAAGGTCAATGTCCCGGTCGTCAGAGCCGCTGCGGTATATGGAAATCCGCCGGCCGCTGGAGCGTTTGCCGCGTTGAAAATCGCAACATCCCAGGCATTGCCGCCCTTGTTTGTCAAATAGACGTCGAGCGTGACCTGGTTGCCGAGGTTATCGTAGGTGACAAGGGAAGTTTTTGCCGTTGGCGTGGCAGTGGCGGCGTTGGCGGACGGCAAGTTTGCCGCAGCCACAGCGGCAGCTGTCGACGGCACATTGACATAGAGCTTGCCCGATGTTGTGGCGGTCGCCTGCAGCGCTATGCTGTTCAGGTTTACAGGAACCAGCCCCGAAAAACCGTTTGCGACACCACCCGAGCCCGTCGGATATCCCAACAGCTTGTACCCGGCGGCGTTCACCAGATTGCCGGTGCTATCCTTCACGAAGGAGCCTGCGCGCGTTAAAACAGGCTGATTGTTCGGCCCCTGCACGATGAAGAAGCCGTTTCCTTGAATCGCAAGATCACTTGTGCTTGTCGTAGAATTTAATGCTCCTTGCCCATCGATTGCGATACGCGGGTCTACAATGATGCTCCCGGACTGGTAGTCCGAAACTAACCCGGTGCTCAGAACCAGGGATGAGAACTCTGTCGACGCTTGCTTATAGCCCGTGGTGCTGACATTGGCGATGTTATCGCTTATCGCGTTCAGCAGCGCCGATTGGGCGGACATGCCCGATGCGCTCGTCGTTAGCAAACTGTATAAGCCCATGGCTGACCCTTAATCGCTTTACGATTTCCATTTTGGCTATCGCATCAGCCTTGCGCCGGACTGGCGAGCAAATCTTGAACGTAGCCTTTGGGCCAATTGTAGGCGGAAGAAATTCTTGGGAGGTTGACGTAAGAGGTTGAAATTTAGTCCAATTATTGGTCTGGCGGTTACCTTTTAGACTTCCGGTGCCGAACAGTTATCGATCCTATCGACTTGGCTAAACCCTTCCCACTATGCAGGAGACGCGGGAGGCAATCGACTTGAGCGGAATGATTTCACACCCCCCCTGCATCGATCAGTGCCTTGGGCATCCCGAAGACCGTACAACTCAAAGCGTCCTGCGCGATGGTCCATCCTCCGGTCTTCTTGAGCCTCGTGAATTCCCTGGCTCCATCACGCCCCAGCCCCGTCAGCATTATGCCGAGCACGCTGCCGCTATAGGCATCGAGAACGCTCGCGGCCAGAACGTCGACGCTCGGTTGATAGATGCTTTCTCCTGCATCCCCGCGGACACATACCACCCCTTCACTGGCTCTCGTCTGCAGCCCGCCCGGCGCGATATAGACAACCCCATTTGCGATCGTATCGCCGTCCTTCGCTTCGACTACGCTGTGGCCACTCTGGACTTGAAGGCGCCGGGCTAGCGCATCCGTAAATGGCCGGGGCATATGTTGGGCAACAAAGACCGGCACAGGCAATGGACGCATGAGATTCGTGAAAAGCTCGGCGAGAGCTTGGGGACCGCCCGTACTGCTTCCAATGACGATCGCTTTTGCAACGAACCCTTTGGGTAACGCAGTTGCCTCAGCCGCCCCATTTTGTACTGGTTGGGGGACTCCTCCCCTCAGGCGCGCGCGCCGAACGCTTGCAGCCGCAATAAGCTTCTCACGAAGGAGCGACTTGCATCGAGTCTTCGGAATAAAGTCGATCGCGCCGAGCGATAAGGCTTCCAGTGTTGTTTTTGCTCCGGCCTCGGTTGCTGAGCTGAGCATAATCACTGCTGCGGAGGATTTCGCCGCGAGTTGTTGCAGGGAATCGAGTCCCCCCTGCACCGGCATCTCAACATCGAGCGTTATGACATCCGGCTGCAGGTCCAATGCTTTTTCAACACCCTCCCTTCCGTCGCAGGCGGTGCCGACAACGATAAAGCGGGGGTCGGAACAAATTTCTCGGGATAGCGCATTGCGCATGAACGCCGAGTCATCGACCACAAGAACCCGGATAGGCTCGGTCAAGATTATGGCTCCCCCATCAAAGATCTTGAACCTTTTCCTGAAACGCTTTTCTGAAGCTTACGCAAAAGAAAGTGCGCCCAGCCCTCGCGATTCCGTACATGGCATGGCAGGGCTTAAGGTTCGTTAAAGCGGCGAATGCTCTATTCGGACGAGCGCCGATATATCGCGGGAGCCCCCAGACTCTAGGCCAGCGAGGCCGGCGCAAGTCGAATCGACAACGCTGCGCGCTCAAAGCGCCGGCCACTCGGGTTTGAGTATGACAGAAACGCAAATCGCCGTGCCAACCGCACAACGGAAACTGACAGGCACAGAAAAAGCCGCCGCCTTATTGCTGGCGGTGGGCAAGGAGAATGCGTCCAAAATTCTAGCTCAACTCGACGACGAAGAGATCCGCGCCATAGCGCGCTCAGCCTCCGACCTTGGCTCCGTCACACAAGCTACCCTTGACAGCATCGCGGATGAATTCGTGATCAAGGTGACTGTCGACGGCGGGCTGAGAGGCTCCTCCGATCAAGTGGAGCGGCTGCTGGAGGAGATAATGCCTCAGCCGCAAGTCAGGCAGATCATGGCGGATGTCCGGGCCAGAATGAACGAAGCGGTGTGGCCCCGCCTTGTCGAACTGCCTGCTCATCTTCTGGCTCAGTTCCTCAACAAAGAGCATCCGCAGGTCATCACCTATGTTTTATCCAAAGCGTCTGCGTCGCTTTCGGCCGAGGTTGTGGCACTTTTTCCGAACCATTTACGCAATGAAGTGATGAGGCGGATGCTCACCAATAAGCTCGTCACGCAACAACCTCTCCGTCTCCTGGAGCAAGTCTTGCGTGACGAGTTATTGCTGAAAGTCGCAAAGACCACGGGCCAGGACACCCACGAGCGGGTCGCGAAAGTCGTCAACAAGCTCAGCAAGAAAGAGATGGAGGAGGTGCTCGATAGTATCGGGGCAGCCCGTCCAAAGGCGGCGGAAACGGTTCGTGCGCTGCTCTTCACCTTCGACGACATCGTAAAACTGCCTGCAAAGACGAGGGTCATTCTTTTCGAAAGCATAGAGGCGGATCGCCTCATTGCAGCGCTCAACGGCGCGGACGCTGCCCTGAAGGACTTCATACTGTCGTCCGTGCCATCGCGGACGCGGCGGGTCATAGAACAAGACTTGGCCGCAGCACCTCCATCGACTGAAAAGGAGATCGAAAAGGCTCGGCGCGAGATTGCCGACTTCGCGCTCCAGCTCGCCGATCAGGGTACCATAAGCCTCGCCTTCGCAGGCGCAGACGAATAACTCCGGAGGACTCGTGGTTCACGAATTGAAGAAAAACGAGACCGTCGGGATCACCGAAAAGCTGAAGGAGATCGCAAAACTCTCGCTCGACCGGCTGCCTGTTTTGAATTCCATCTTCGAAAATATGGCGGTCACATGCGTCGAGCGCTTCCGGGACTACTGCTCGCCCGCTTTCACGGCATTCGTCAATCAAGTTGCCTCAGGAGACTCCTGGGACCTCCTGGAGGCGAGTGCCGATTGTGTCGCCGTCATCTTCTACTGCCGTGAATGGGATGCGAGAATTTTGCTGGGGCTCGAGCGCCGCTTTATATTCGCGATCATAGAAGCCATGTTCGGCGGCGATGGCAGCGACCTCCCCTTCGACGGTACGCGCCCCTTCACGGCTCTTGAGACGCGAATTGGACGGCTCGTTTGCGAATTTGCCGCGAAAGCCCTGGAAGACGCCTTCGGCAAGGTTTGCGAGATTTCTCTTGTTTACGAGCGAACCGAAACAGCGCTGGAGTTCACGACGCTCGGCCAGAACAGCATGATCATGATCGAGGCGAAGATCCTTTTTCAAGTTCTGGATCAGGGCGGCGTCTTGTTTGTGCTTATTCCGCAAAACACCATGAACCCGATCCGCCAGAAACTGGAGCGCGAACGCAAGCCCCTGCCCTCATCCTACGATCCGCGATGGACAAGCGCCCTGACCACCCGGGTCTCCAAGGCGGAGGTCTTCCTGAATGCCGTGATTGAAGGCAAGAGCATCGAGTTGGATGACATTTTGCGGCTTGAAGTCGGCAAGACGATCGAGCTAAGCGGCACCGATCAAAATATCATACTCGAATGCGAGGGCGACCGCCTCTTTCGCGGCCGTCTCGGTCAGTCCCGCGGCCACTTTACGATAACTGTCGATGAGCCGCTCAATGAGGAATTATTTCTAGAAATTCTCGATGGAACCCACATCGAGTCTTAGCGGCATTCGGCGATCTTCGAGTCGCCAAATGCGCCCTAACTTCTTATTTTGGAGCGCTTTCCGGGCGGAAAACCGCATACACTTTTCCTGAAAGCGCTCCAGTGACCGCATCCGCGAGAGTATCTCACGAGACGAAGCCTCGCCAGATGTTCCTGGCCTCGGGCTGCTTGAACGAGCTGTTACTGCTTGCGGAAGCGACTGCTCGCAACTCCCGAAACCGGCACGAGATGCAAGTCCAGCAAAAGGCGCAGCGGCTGGCCATGCAAGCCGGCGATCTTCAGCTGAAGCCCCTTGAGACCCAGCCGCCTGGTCAGTGACGCGACCGCGCCTGCGCCATGGCTATCCATGAAATCGACCCCGGAGAAGTCGAGGACGACATCCACTTCCGCTTCCGAGAGACGATCGATGTTGGACCAAACATCGTCGACAAAAGCTGCGTCGAGGTCTCCGTCTATAACGCACCTGTGAAACATCCGCTACGCCACCCTGAACAATCTCCCAAGTCTGCCATAGACGTATGGAACCGGACTTAGCGGACCCGCCGAAGCTTTAAGTAAGTTGTTGGCAGTTGCGCTTAACGACTCGCAAATGCGCTGCCTCACATAAACGGCCGTTAGCGCGGGCGGCACATTGAACTGATCGCTGCGTCGATCATTTGGTTGGCCGCAGCCATTTCACGCGTAGCAGTGGAATTCTCCGTAGCTTTGTGGCGATCCGGGTGGCTGCAAACTGCGAAGCGACGTCTCAGGCAACGAAGCTCAGCAATACATGTGGCCTTGGCGATCTGCTCCTTGAGCTCCGAAAGTGAGAGGGGGGCTGGTATGGGTGCGCTGTCCAATGTCTCCTCATAGTAGGGAGAGGCGCGAACTGCACTTCTTGCGAAGACCGCGCCTAGTGAAAGCATCACTTCGGCCACCTTGGTTGAGACCCGGAAAGCGGGCTCATCGAGATCAGTGTTTCCGCCGTTTTCAGAACTTCCCAGCCGGCCCAACAACATACTGAAGTTTTCTATTGGCATATCAGACCAGTCCTGAGGCGTAATCACATGCCCATTCTCGCCATCACCGGATTTCGGGAGGCGAGGACCCAAGCGCGCAAGCGTTTGTGTCTGCTATCTCAAGGCGGTCTAAAAGTATGCCGGGCCATGATCCATACTCGAATACATTACACATGCTAAATTTACACTTAACAAAACAAAGGTGAATAAGAAATTATAAGGGTAGTTAATGAGAGAAATTTTTGACTAATACTTTCATCTACAGATCTTGTTTGACTCAAATTGAAAAATACAGTTGATGCTGTCGCCGCCGCTTGCACCGGAAGCGCGGCCTTGCCTTCGCGGCTCCATCGCTCACCACTAGTTCTTAAGTCCAAGGTGCCTTGATAAAGTGCTCGGGAAGGATTTCCTGTCCGAAAAATATAGGGCTTCAGATCTCTTCATCGGCAGAATCGGACACTCACATGCAGGCAACTCTCACGCTCCGGATGACGGGGCCTCTCGTAGCGGCCGCACTCCTCGCACTCCCATCGCTTGCGATGGCCCATGGACCCAGCCGTCAGAAACTCATCGAGTCCGTCGAAATCAATGCTCCGGCCGAAAAGGTCTGGGCGAAGATCGGCAATTTCCAAGACATGTCCTGGCATCCCGCCATCGAGAAGACCGACGGCCAGGGCGGCAACGAAAAGGGCGCCACGCGGAAGCTGACCTTGAAGGGCGGCGGCGTGATCGAGGAGTCCCTCGAAAAGCACGACAACGGGAAGATGTCCTACAATTACCGCATCACGAATGTCGATGTGAAGGTCTTGCCCGTCACGAACTATTCCTCCTGGCTCACAGTCGAGCCGGAAGAGGGCGGGAAAAGCAAGGTGGAGTGGAAGGGCGCCTTTTATCGCGGCTATCCCAACAACGATCCACCGGCCGACCTCAACGACGAAGCCGCCATCAAGGCCGTCACGGGAGTGTACAGGGCTGGGCTCGATACGCTGAAGAAATCGCTGGAAGCTGGCGGTTCGTGAGTTTGAAGAGCTTAACCCGCCTCCTCGTTATCTGCGGCGCGATCCTTGTCACAGCCCGCGCCTTCGCTGGCGAAGAAGCCTTCGTCACAAACCAGAATGACGACACCGTAGCCGTCGTCGATCTGGAACGCATGGGCGTTTCAGAGAAGTTGGCGATCCCCGGCAATCCCGTTGGCGTGGCCGTCTCGCGCGACGGAAGCCGGGTCTATGTCACGAGTTCGGAAGGCAAGACGCTTTCCATCATCGACGCGGCCGGACGCAAGGTCGTGAACGTCATTCACCTCAAGGGCGGCCCCTTTGGGGTGGCGGTGCATCCCTCGGGGCGGCCGGTCTATGTCACAGACTGGTTCGAGCACCGCATTTGGGTCATTTCGCCGGAATCCGGCGAAGTCACGGCCGAGGTCACTGTCGGGAATTCGCCTTCCGGCATCGCAGTCACGGGCGACGGAAGCACCATCGTGACCGCCGACCGCGATAGCGACCAGCTCTCTTTCATCGATGCGCAGACCCTGAAGGTCAAAAGAACCGCCAAAGTCGGCTCCAGGCCGTTCGGCGTGACGGTGGACGACGCGGGGGGCCGCGCCTTCACTGCGAACGTCGGAAGCAACTCGGTCTCGGTGGTCGACATCGCAAGTGGGAAGATTTTGGCCGAAGTGAAAACCGGCGAGCGTCCTTACGCCGTGGCGCTCGCCTCCGGGAAAGCGTTCGTCACCAATCAATATGAAGGCACACTGTCGGTGTTCGACGCGGACACTTACAAGTTCGCAGGCGCGATCGAGGTTGCCGAATATCCGGAAGGCATCGCGGCGAGCAGCGACGGAAAATACATCTACGTTGCCAACTGGTTCGACAACAAACTCATGAAAATTGATGCGGTTTCAAACCGGGTTTTTGGCATGGTCGAAACGGGGAACGGACCAAGAGCCTTCGGAGCTTTTATTCGCCGAAAGCCTTAAGAGGTTTGTTCTGGCGTGCACTTTGCCCATCCCTCATATGTTTGATGATGCCCCGCACCGGGTTTGAGATGGACATCAAGGCAATAACGCAGATCCCGCGCGCTTTTATCTCTTTAGCGCTCTTTCTGCTTGTATGGCATGCGCAGGTTGCGGCTGCAGCCCCTGAGGGCCTCCTCCCGGTCAAACAGATCGCACCGGGCGTCTACGTCTTCCAGGGGGCCGTCGCGCTCATGAGCAGCGCCAACGAGGGCGCGATTGCGAATGTCGGATTTATCGTGGGCGAGGACGCGGTCGCGGTCGTCGATACGGGCGGCAGCGTTCGGGAAGGACAGCGCCTCGCCGAAGCCATACGGTCAGTGACCGACAAACCCGTCAGGTACGTGATCAACACGCACATGCACCCGGATCACATTTTCGGGAACGCTGCCTTCGAGAGGGAGGGAGTGACTTTCGCCGGACACAAGAATTTGCCAAGGGCGCTTGCCTCACATGGCCGGAATTACCTCGATAAATTCCGCCAGTTTCTTGGCGAGGCATTGATTGCGGACGTCAAAATCATCTCCCCCAGCCTGCTCGTTACCAACGAAATGAGCCTTGACCTCGGAAAACGCCTCCTTACCCTGAAGGCTTGGCCGGCGGCGCATACGGACAATGATCTGACGATCTTCGATAGCGCCACCGGCGTTCTTTTTGCGGGCGACCTTCTCATGCTCCAGCACATCCCAGTCGTGGACGGCAGCATCCGGGGGTGGCTTGCAGCATTGAACAGCCTCGCAAACATAAAGGCCTCGCAGGTGGTTCCAGGGCATGGCCCCGTCGTCAGGAATTTGCCCGAGGCGCTCGAAGACGACCAGCGCTATCTCAGCCGGCTCGCAGAAGACGTTCGCGGGCTGGTGGCGAAGGGTGCGCCGATTTCGAAGGCTGCTGCAGCGGCGCAATCCGAGAAGGATAAGTGGGGCCTTTTCAACGAATATAACACTCGCAACGCGACTGCCGCGTTCGCAGAGCTTGAGTGGGAGTGAGACAAGAAATGTCCAGGAAAAGCATCTGGTTGGGAAGGCTTGCGGCAGGGCTGGCGGTTGCAGCCTTTTTCTGCGCGCCGCCCTTGGTCCATGCTCAAAGCGCAGAACCGGCGGATCAGCCATCCGAGAAAACGTGGACGGAAATCAAGGACAACATCTTCAACGGCGTGACGCTTGAAGACGGGACCGGCATGGTCTCGCTGGAAACGCCGCTCCGCGCGGAGGACGCGGCCATTGTGCCGGTCTCGATGAAGGTGACGTTACCCGAAGGCGATCCACGCACCGTTAAGCGCTTCACCCTCGTCATCGACGAAAATCCGGCCCCTCTCGCCGGGATTTTCGACATCGGGCCATCTTCCGGGGTGACGGCGATCTCCACCAGGGTCCGTGTCAATTCCTATACATACGTTCACGCCGCCGCCGAGTTGAGCGACGGGAAGACATACGTCGTAAAGAACTACGTCAAGGCATCGGGTGGCTGTTCCGCGCCAGCCTCCAAGGATGCCGATGAGGCGGCGGCCCTTACCGGGGCTCTCAAGTTCAAGCAGTTTTCCGAACCTGCCGGAACCGAGGAAAGAACGCGCGAAGCCCAGATCATGATCCGCCATCCGAATTATTCCGGCATGCAGATGGATCAGGTCACGAGATACTATATTCCGGCGAATTTCGTGGAAGAGTTGCAGGTCTGGCAAGGCGACAGTCTCGTTTTCACGATGAACGGGGCCATCTCCATCTCGGAGGATCCGAACATCCGTTTTACCTACATCCCGAACGGAGCTGACCACTTCCGCGCCGAGGCGCGTGATACGAAAGGCGCGATGTTCAAGGCTGAGTGGCCCGTTGAGTCTGGCGCGATGTAATCGGCCTATAGAAGCAGCGGATGACAACCCGTTCACGTTGAAGGAGGGTGTTGCCGGGTGTAAAGTCCTTTTAGATCAATAAGAAAACCGCTTTTGGAAGCGTCATAGGAGGAGGTTGAATTGAAAACACGCGCCGCCGTTGCTTTTGAGGCGAAAAAGCCGCTGGAAATCGTTGAGGTCGACCTGGAAGGGCCGAAGGCGGGCGAAGTGCTCGTCGAGATCAAGGCCACGGGCATCTGTCATACCGACGCCTACACGCTGGACGGGTTCGACAGCGAGGGCATCTTCCCCTCCATCCTTGGCCATGAGGGCGCCGGCATCGTCCGGGAGGTTGGGGCAGGCGTCACGAGCGTGAAGCCGGGCGATCACGTCATCCCGCTTTACACGCCGGAATGCCGCCAATGCAAATCGTGCCTCAGCCGCAAGACCAATCTGTGCACCGCGATCCGCGCCACACAGGGGAAAGGGCTGATGCCTGACGGCACAAGCCGCTTCTCCTACAAAGGGCAGACCATCTATCACTATATGGGCTGCTCGACATTCTCGAACTTCACGGTGCTGCCCGAGATTGCGGTGGCGAAAATCCGCGAGGACGCGCCCTTCGATACCTCCTGCTATATCGGCTGCGGCGTCACCACGGGCGTAGGCTCGGTCGTGTTCTCCGCCAAGGTCGAGCCGGGAGCAAACTGCGTGGTCTTCGGCCTCGGCGGTATCGGCCTCAACGTGATCCAGGGGCTAAAATTGGTGGGCGCCGACAAGATCATAGGCGTCGACATCAATCCGGACAAGGAAGAGTGGGGGCGCCGTTTCGGCATGACCCATTTCGTCAATCCCAAAGCCGTGCAGGGCGACATCGTCGCTCATCTCGTAGACCTCACGGGCGGCGGCGCGGACTACACCTTCGACTGCACAGGCAATGTTAACGTCATGCGGCAGGCTCTCGAATGCTGCCATCGCGGCTGGGGCCAGAGCATCATCATCGGCGTCGCGGAAGCCGGAAAGGAAATCTCGACGAGGCCATTCCAGCTCGTTACTGGCCGCGTCTGGAAGGGCTCCGCTTTCGGCGGCGCTCGCGGCCGTACCGACACCCCGAAAATGGTCGAGTGGTATATGGAGAAGAAGATCGAGATCGATCCGATGATCACGCACAAGATGCCGCTGGAGCGGATCAACGAGGCGTTCGATCTCATGCATCAGGGCAAGAGCATCCGCTCGGTGGTGGTTTACTGAGCGGGTAAATCTTCCGGATTCCACTAATCAATTGGCCGGGTTCGATTCGGCCAATTCGCATCGAGAGAATAGCCGCCGCGTCAGCGGCGGCCATGGACAGCGCATCAGGCGGCTTTCAAGACGCCCGAAGCCTTGGCGAGATGGGTCGCGATGGCATCCATAAGCGGTGGAGACAGACAATCATAGGGCTCGAGGCCGAGTTCCTTCAACCGGTTGCGGACCGCTCCCATTTGCGCGGGATCGGCTCCGGCTTCGATGATCGAGGATACGAAGGCCGCGAACCCGGGCTCCGACCATCCTTGCTGCGGCGACAGCTCCGTGTGCACGAAATCCAGTCCATAGAAGGGATGGTTCTTATTCTCGATACGGCCGTACATGTGAACGCCGCAGCCGGTGCAGGCATGGCGTTGAATTGCGGCCGAGGGATCGACAATCTGCAGCTTGTCGCCATTGGCCGTCACCTTGACCTTATCCCGCGGGACCACGGCAATAACTGAGAAGAGATATCCCGCAGGCTTCCAGCACTTCGTACAGCCGCAAGCGTGGTTGTGGGCCGTCTGCGAACTTATCTCCACAGTGACGGGGTTCTCTCTGCATTTGCAGACGAGCGTGCCGCCAGCAAAATCCGACCTGCCAGGCTTGATCCCGTTATCCACGACGGGGTGGATGCGGATGTTGCTTGGCCTGATGGTTTTCCTCTCCGATTCTGATTCTTTTTTACGCCAAAACATCTTTCTTCCTTTGGCTATTGGAGTTGAACGTTTTGCTCTTCGAGCATCTTGCAACTCATAGCGCCGACCGAGCAGCGCCGTTCGGGCTCACGCGAAAAAATCGTTCCGCCCGCGCCCCATTGTAGTCTTATCTCGGGCGAATTGATATATGGTCGCGCGACATAAGGTTTGCTGCTTCAGCTTCAGGTAACGGGCGCCAATACGCGAATTGGAATATTCACTTCATCGAAGGTCAAATAGAAAATGCTCAGACTTTTTATAACGCTGGTAATCATATTCCTCTTGCCGAATGTTTCGAATGCAGCAGAAGGAAAAGGCATCCGCTTCTGGAATCTGACGGCGGCGACAATCACAAGCCTGCAGCTGTCGCCGGCGGGAAAAAAGGAATGGGGCCCCGATCAATGCGAAAACGACAAGGACCGCAGCGTCGATCACGACGAGCGCCTGAAGATCACGGGCATCGAGCCCGGCGTCTATGACGTGAAGTTTCGTGACAACCTGCACCGCGAATGCGTGATCAGGAACATCGATATCAAAGCCGACGGAATCTTCTCGATTGAGGAGAAAAAGCTCGTCGGCTTCTGCCACATGTTTTAGCCGGAGCGCGCAAAATCGGAATCGGTTGGCGACGCAATCTACAATCTGCGGACGCCCGGGTCCGATTGAACGCGCGATGTTCTAGCCAGAGCTGGCCGGACGCAGTCGTAACGACCGTCATCCCGGTAAGGCGAAGCCTTATCCGGGATCGTAGCAACCTACCTTTTTGCGATCCCAGCTCGCGCTTCGCTTGGCCGGATGACGAAGGGCGGGGCGGGCGACGTCCGGAATCACAACCCATTGGCCAGATTAGCGAAGTTTGTTCAACGACTAAGCTTGGCGGCGTGCCAGCGCAGGTGATCCTCGATAAAGGTCGCTATAAAGAAGTAGGAGTGATCGTAACCCCCTTGCAGCCGCAGCGTGAGCGGAATTCCTGCCTTCTCACAGGCCTCTTGCAGCAGCTCCGGCTTCAACTGCGTATGCAGAAAACCATCCCCCAAACCCTGATCGATGAGAAGTTCGTTAAGCCTAGCCCCGCCCTCGATCAGAGCGCAGGAGTCGTATATTTTCCAAGCCTCGCGATCAGTGCCGAGATAGCCGCCGAGCGCCTTCTCGCCCCAGGGGCATCGCATCGGTGATGAGATGGGAGCGAGAGCGGATACGGCTTTGAACCGGCCCGGATTTCGCAATGCAATGGTGAGCGCGCCATGCCCGCCCATCGAGTGCCCCATTATGCCTTGCCTCGACATATCGGCAGGAAGCTCGGCCTCGACGAGTGCAGGCAATTCCTTCTCGATGTAGGATTTCATGCGGTAATTGCGGGACCACGGCTCGACAGTCGCATCCACATAGAAACCTGCACCGAGACCGAAATCATAGGCGTTGTTCGGATCGCCGGGAACGCCCTCACCCCGCGGACTTGTATCGGGCGCGATGACGAGAAGACCAAGCTCCGAAGCGACGCGCTGCGCGCCGGCCTTTACCGTGAAGTTTTCCTCGGTGCAGGTCAAACCGGAGAGCCACCAAACCACCGGCACGCGCTTGTCTTGCTGAGCCTGCGGCGGAATGTATGCCGAAAAACGCATCGGCGTCCGCGTCTCACTGGAGTTGTGGCGATAGACGAATTGCGTTCCGTTAAAACTGCGCGACTGCGAGACGATTTCCAACTGGCTCAAAGCCCGCTCCTCTTCCAGCTATTCGAAAAGAAAAACGCGTCAAAACGGCGCAAGAGAGCGTCCCCTCTCGCGCCGGTGCAGGCATAAAACCCTTTTAACCCTTTTCAGGCCCAGGGCGTGGCGGGAGATGTGAGCTTAGCGCCCGCAATTCCGGCGAGCCTGAACGTCAAGCTCGGAAGGCAGATAACGGGTCACTTCGAAGCCGGCATCGACCGTTGCCGCCGCTGGCTTTGTCCATACTTTCATGGCTTTCCTCCTGGTATTGGAAATCCGCCGGATGTGGGGATCTCATTAAGAAATATAGTGTGCCAGGGGTGCTACGGCAATTTAGCATTTCTAATTACCAGGCCCGCTGCTGCTTATCGCGGGCGCATTCACTTTTTCTAAATGCTATCCTCAAAATAAACGAATATGATTTAATCGCATGGCCGATGGGCCCCGCGGACGATTGCTGAGTGTACTGCAACATAATATGCTGCATCGCAACATAAGGATGGCTCTACCCGTCGAGCTGAGCGGGGAAGCCAATGAACGACTTGTTTGCTCGGCTGTCGAAAGGACCCATATCATGTGCCGTTTTGCGATCGCCATAGCCGCCGCAGCCTTCATCCCATTTGCTGCGTTTGCACAAGATGCGGCCACTCATTCAGCATACACCGCTTCCGTAGCGACTTACAAGCCGATCCAGGGATTCAGCCATGTTGTCGGGTCCAGGCATTTCGTCGGCTACTTTGTTATGGCAAAGGACGGGTGTGCGGTAACTGTCATTAACGCCACTGCCGGTGATGACCGCCTTATCGAGAGCCCCCGGCGGCAGAAAATCGCTATTCCGGCTGGAGGCCGCACTGAGGTTCAAGCCGACCACGGTAAGGCCCTCGGCATCGCCTGCACAGCAGATGCTGACGCAATCAAGGTCGTAGCTCTTGAGCCGCGCAACAAAGAGTCCGCCAGCCGCTGAACCGGCAACGGTTTTTCGCCTTGGACTGAAGCCTCACGCTTGACTCTCGCTCGCCGATCAACATGTTTCGGTAGCGGTCAGCACTAGAGCAGTCCGCGTCGGTTTCGACGCGGACTGCTCTAGCACTTTAGAGTCGATCAACTTTTCCGCCTTTCAGATTAAAGGCGGGTTGATCTTAAATACCGTGAGGCTTTCGTGAACCTGCAAGCTGCTGCCCTCTTCATTGGCGGGCTTTCATGAGCGCCAGCGCAGAAGCGCTGACGCCATCGTCCGGCTTCTCTCTCTCGCAATATTTGATCTGCTTCAAAGGCATCGTCTGGCGCGAAAGCCTTCGGTTCCTGCATCAGCGCGAGCGCTTCATCTCGGCGCTTGTCCGGCCGCTTGTTTGGCTTTTCATCTTCGCTGCTGGCTTCCGTCAGGTGCTGGGCGTTTCGATTATCCCGCCCTACGAAACCTACGTTCTCTACGAGGTCTACATAACGCCTGGCCTGCTGGCCATGATCCAGTTGTTCAACGGCATGCAATCCTCACTCTCGATGGTCTACGACCGGGAGACGGGGAATATGCGCACGCTGCTGGTGAGCCCCTTCCCGCGCTGGTTCCTGCTCTCGTCGAAGCTTCTTGCCGGAACGCTCGTCTCAATCCTGCAGGTCTATACCTTTCTGGCCGTAGCCTACTTCTGGGAAATCGAACCTCCGCACATCGGCTATCTTACCGTCCTCCCGGCGCTTATCCTTTCGGGCCTGATGTTCGGCTCGCTCGGCATGCTGCTGTCGTCAATCATAAAGCAGCTCGAGAATTTCGCGGGCGTCATGAACTTCGTCATTTTCCCGATGTTCTTTGCATCCTCAGCGCTCTATCCTTTGTGGCGGATAAAAGAATCCAGTCCAGTCCTTTACGATGTCTGCCAGTTGAACCCCTTCACTCATGCCGTGGAACTGATCAGGTTTGCGCTTTACGCGAAGATCGATTGGATATCCTTGATCGTCGTTTGCGGATGCACAATTGTTTTCATGGTTGGGGCCGTTCTGGCCTATGATCCTTCCCGAGGATTGACTGCCCTGAAGGGACAAACACGAGCAGCAGCATGAAACGCACCCTGGCCATCGCAGCCGCTTTTACCTTTTTTGGCTCGGTCACCGCCTCCTGGGCGCTGGATAAGCGCTACCCCGATTGGCCCTGCAAGCAGCTTAAAGTTCCCGTGCTCTCGCCTGCAGCCATATGGGCCGGGCCGCCCATCGACACTGTCGGAAATGCCTGGGAAGAAGCGCCTGGGCTTCCGGACCTTGTAGGCCGGCTTGCTGCGCGCCGCACGCCGATGGCGGAGGCCGAAAAGGAGATCGCGAATTATTTAGCGGGAACACCGGAAGAGAAACAGGAGAAGGCGAAGCTCCTGTTCGCAGGTCTTCTGGAAACTTTGAACATCCAGCGCACGCAAGTGATGAACGGTCTCGAGCGCGCCTATCGCAAGCAGAAGGAGTTTGCGGAGACGATTCGGAGGGAAACGGACAAGATCCGGCAGCTTCAAGATTCTTCGAGTCAGGAGCAGGCGCAGATCGAAGAACTCGGCCGTCAGATCGAATGGGGGACGCGCATCTTCGAGGATAGGCGCAAGACCATGAGCTTCGCGTGCGAGGTCCCAATAGAAATCGAGCAGCGCCTTTTTGCGCTGAGCCGCGCCATCCAAAGCGCGCTGGGCTAACCGCGGACGCGCCAACGGATCGCCGCCGTCATCCCGGAAAGGCGAAGCCTTATCCGGGATCTCAACAAAATCAAGCGCTTACCTTTTTGCGATCCCGGCTCGCGCTTCGCTTGGCCGGGATGACGAATGCGGAGGAGCGGCCGGGAGGGCAATCAGCTTTCGGGCCGGGGAGCAGGCTTGGCCGGTTCGACAGGAAGGCCAGCCGCCGTCCATCCGTCCGTGCCATCGGGATACCAGGCCACGTGAGGGTAGCCGAGGCCTAAAGCGCGCTTCGCCGCGTTCCACGACATCCAGCAATCCTTAAGGCAATAGAAGACCAGCGTCCTATCCCGGTCTGCGCCCGCGGCGCGACCGAGATGAGTGCGAAAATAATCGTCCAGCGCTGAATTGAGCGCGCCGTAGCCAGTGTCGGGAAGCCAAATGCTTCCTGGAATGTCCGATCGCGGCTTGTCGCGCCATAGGGTGCCTTCAGGCAAATTGGCCGGACGTGGCGCTTGAGGCAGGACGTCGATGAAGGCCGCCTTGCCGCTTCGCCATAGCTCGGAGGCTTCCACGGTGGTCAAGACCTGTGCCCCCGCCAGCGTCGCAGGCACAGGAGCGCGGTAATCCTGCATGCGATAGGCCTGCGGCTCGGGTGCATGGTCATCCTCGGCGAGGCCCGGGCTCCAAGCAAAGGCGACGCTCAGAGCAGCCAGCAACGCCAGACGACGGCGCCTCATTCTTTACCGAGCGCGGCGGAGGTGATGGGCTGGTCCTTCTCGTCGAGGAGCGGCAACCCATAGCTCAGAAGGATGGCGTCGATTTCGCGCTGGTTCTCCTGGATCATCCGGTTGAGAAGGCGCTTGAATTCCTGGTCGCTTGGACGCACCCCCATGCCGATGCGGTAAGCGAGCCGCGGGCCGCCCTGCTCCTTGATCAGAGCGGCAATGCTCAATTTCGGGTTCGCGTTCTTGGCGTAGTAACCGGCGATCGGTCCCCACAAAATGCCGACATCGATGTCCCCGGCATCGAGATCCTTGATCATGGCCTGGGACGTCGAGTCGAAGCGCGTGTCGATCGTCAGCGGGTAGGATTTCGCCTTCGCCAAGAGCCCCTTCCTGGCCATGTAGGTCGCCGGCGGGGTCCCGGCGACGATGCCGATCCGCTTTGTCTTCAGGCTTGGATCGTCCAGCGAATCCACGCCATCAAGACCGCTGCCCGGCTTGAACACGAGCGAGTAGGCGGTGCGGTAATATGGATTTGTGACCTGGGCAAAGTCGTTGCCCTGGGGAAAGCCCATGATGACGTCGCATTTATGCGCATTCAGCGTGTTGCGAACGAAGCCCGTCGCGCCAGGATACCATGCATAGGCAACCTTTTTATCAAGCTTCTTCGCGAAGAATTCCGCCAGCTTGTTTTCGAACCCTTCCCCAGCCTCATTCGAGAAAGGCAGGTTTCTCGGGTCGGCGCAGACGCGAAAGACATGCGGATCGACAAGCTCAAGCGACGAGGATGGCTCGTCGCCTTCCTCCGAATACGCCACGCTCCAGCTCGCTGCGGCAAGGCCTACTATAAGCAACGAAGCGGCTGCGATTTTACTCGATACTGACGTGATGCTCATGCTTACGCTCTCGGGGTTATCCCATACACTCGGTCTCGGCCTTCTTGGCCGCGTCCGGCTTATCTTCGTGCTTCGCCGGCCGTCCCCGTGGTATCGCCTCATCCGATCGTGCGCGTAAATAGACGTAAATGTCGTCGAGGTAACACACGACATTCTTGTTCTGCCCGAAGGAGGGCATGACGTTCTCTTGCGACGAGCTCACGTTCTGACGCCCGGCCGCGACGATGCTTAAGAATTCGGGATATGTGATGGTTTTCAAGGAGTTCTTGAGCGCGGGTGCATAGGTCGAACCTTCGCCGTCCGGACCGTGGCAGACGTGACACTCGGCGTGATAGCGCCGGAAGCCGGAAAACGTAGCCCAATCCACCTTCCCATCCGGCTGCACCTTGTATGTGGGGAAGCCGTCCTTATCGGTATATCGCCCATCCTTTTCGGAAGCGACCGCCGGATCATCCGCTCCGTAGGCAGTCGCCATGCTGGTGAGCAGGCAGGCCGCCAAAAAGAGCCCGAAGGCTCTGACATTATCTTTCACGTGGCCCCTATTTATTCTTGGCGTAGCCGGTAACGGTCGGAACGGAGAAAGGTCCAGCGCGCCTTTCCAGCGCGCTGGACCATCATATGTTTCGAGATCAGCCGTTT
>Ga0074046_10000797_pt1 | contig 28970 bp, 24 predicted proteins | sample BogForMeECP23OM3_FD_94441 | JGI IMG/M metagenome (GOLD analysis project Ga0074046, IMG submission 94441) | Bog forest soil microbial communities from Calvert Island, British Columbia, Canada - Bog Forest MetaG ECP23OM3 | ecosystem: Environmental > Terrestrial > Soil > Wetlands ... | reverse complement strand
TGGCGTCCTCAACGCGAGCCTTCTTCTCCTTCAACTCGGTTTCGGTCGCAGCGCCCACCCTGATGACGGCAACGCCGCCGACGAGCTTCGCCAGGCGTTCCTGGAGCTTCTCGCGGTCGTAGTCGCTGGTGGTGATTTCAATCTGCTGGCGAATCTGCTTCACACGGCCTTCGATTTCGCTGGCCTTGCCGCCGCCTTCGACGATGGTGGTGTTGTCTTTGTCAATCGTGACCTTCTTAGCCTTGCCGAGGTCTTCGATCTTGACGTTCTCGAGCTTAATGCCGAGATCTTCAGTGACGGCCTTGCCGCCGGTCAGAGTGGCAATGTCTTCCAGCATGGCCTTACGGCGGTCGCCAAAGCCAGGGGCCTTAACGGCGCTGCACTGCAGCGTGCCGCGCAACTTGTTCACCACGAGGGTGGCGAGGGCTTCGCCTTCGACTTCTTCGGCGATGATCATCAGAGGCTTGCCAAGCTTAGCAATCTGCTCAAGCAGCGGAAGCAGATCCTTCATCGAGCTGATCTTCTTCTCGTGGATGAGAATCAGCGCGTTTTCCAGGACGCATTCCATGCGCTCTGGATCCGTGATGAAGTAGGGAGAGAGATAACCGCGATCGAACTGCATGCCTTCGACGACTTCCAGCGTGGTGTCCATGGTCTTGGACTCTTCCACGGTGATGACGCCGTCTTTCCCGACCTTCTTCATGGCTTCGGCAATGATTCCGCCGATTTGCTTGTCATTGTTGGCGGAGATGGTGCCAACCTGAGCGATCATGTCGCCCTTGACGTCCTTGTGGAGCTTCTTGATTTCCTCGACGGCCACTTCGACGGCCTTGTCGATGCCGCGCTTCAGGGCCGTGGGGCTGGCGCCGGCAGCAACCGTCTTCACGCCTTCGCGGAAGATGGCCTGAGCCAGAACGGTGGCGGTGGTGGTGCCATCACCCGCGACGTCGCTGGTCTTGCTGGCCACTTCGCGAACCATCTGCGCGCCCATGTTCTCCAGGGGATCGCGCAATTCGATTTCTTTTGCAACGGTCACGCCGTCTTTGGTGATGATCGGTGCGCCGAACTTCTTTTCAATCACCGCATTGCGGCCCTTGGGGCCGAGGGTGATTTTTACTGCGTCCGCGAGGGCGTTCACGCCACGTAGGATCGCCTGGCGGGAATTTTCCCCGGTAACAATCTGCTTCGCCATTTCTTAATTCCTCCTGAGATTTTGCTGCTGAAATTCGAAACTTGCTCCAACCTCGCTGGCATAAAAGCCAGCGCTACATCGTTACTTCTTTGCAGCCTTGGCTGCGCCACCCAACTTCGCAAGAATCTCTTCTTCCCGGAGGATGAGGAGTTCTTCGCCATCGATCTTGATTTCGCTGCCGCTGTACTTGCCGAACAGCACACGATCGCCCACGTTGACGTCCAGGGGAATCCGCTCGCCCTTCTCGCGCTTTCCCGCACCGACGGCAATGACTTCGCCTTCTTGCGGTTTTTCTTTCGCGGAGTCGGGGATGATGATCCCGCCCTTCACGGTTTCCTTCTCTTCAATGCGCTTCACGATCACGCGGTCGTGTAGCGGTGTCAGATTGACTGCCATCTTAGAAAAACCTCCATTATGGTGAACTTACGGTGTGACTGAAAACTATGGCGGAGAGGGTCGAAAGGGTATTAGCACTCCTCACCACCGAGTGCTAATATACCAGCTTCCTCGGTCGAGTCAAGTCTTTTCCTGACGAGCTGAGCGTATTTCATGCTGCTTTAATACTCGTCAGAGTATGGTAAGCCATCCATTTTCATTAGTTTGACACTGCAAGATTTTCCTTGCACTTGGCCATTGCCCTGCTTTTCCTCAAGCGCTAGACTCGCGACAATCTCCATGCGCTGGTCCCTCTACCTCCGACTTGTGGTGCTCACTGCTGGGACACTGCTGCCGTTCTTCTGGATGATGGTGATACTCGGCCATCGCCGCCAGCGCAACTTCGAGCGGGTCTTCTTCTTTCTCTGTCTTGCCCTGACCTGCTTCTTCGGAAGCAGTCTCCTGGCGTTGAATGCTGAACTCTACTACGGCACGCCAGCGCAGGGCTTGCTCCGCTTTGCTTGGACATTTCTGTGTCTCGGGCTCTGGTTCATTCCTTCACTGGTTGTGCATGTGCACAGCGAGTACGCATCGGTGCGGGGATTGATCACCGGGACCAGAAAGACTGCTTGGCTAATGTGCGCATGGGCACCAGCCATATTGCTTGCCCCATTCCTGATAGGGGCCCTGAGGTCGAGCGAAGCATTACCCTTTTACTCTCCTTCCGAACGACTTGGCATGCCATTTGAACTGTGGCTCGTTCTTGGGTTGGGACTCGGAACTTACTGGCAGTGGAGATTTAAGAGGACCGCACCAGACGCAGAGCAGCGAGACTTTCACAAGGACCTTCAATGGAATCTCGTTGCGCTGACGAGTTTGTTGATAGTCACATTTGGATTTCGGCTCTTTTACATCGGCGCGGACATCTGGGGTTCTCTGATCGTTATGTTATTTGCGCTGCTGCCGTTGGTAGGTTTGATCACTCAGGTTCAACGGTTCAATTTTCTGCAAATCGGAAGTCAAAGTAATTTGGTATACGCGGTGTTCCTGGTGTTTTTGGCGTTGCTGTACCTGAGTTTTGTGCGGCGCGCGAGTTTGTGGCTGCAACCTTACCTTCCACCGGAAGCGACGGCGGCGTTGCTGTTGTTCTTGCCCGTCGTTTTCCTTGAGCCATTACAGCGGGTGATGAGAAGGCTGTTGCGGCAGACGGCGCAGAAGGAGGTCGACCGGGCGCAGAAGCTGACGGGACCAATCAACGAAGTGGCTCGGCTGGGAGATGTGGGCAAACTCCGGCAATTCAGCGAACACTGGATTAAGGAGCAATTACAACTCGCAGAAGTGCGCGTGGAACTTGATGGTGCTGGTGACTCACGGCGGACTACGGATAGATCTAATGGCGGCGCCATCGAAACCTTTGACATCAGTCGAGGAGGGCAACATGCCGGGTACCTGCAGGCGCGCGCGCACGGAGCGATGATCTCGGGCGAGACCTTCGTCGCGCTGGAATTTCTGTGCGAGCAATTGCCTGCAGCATTCGATTTGTGCCGGTTGATTGAAGAAAAGCTGCAGCTCGAAAGAGAATTGGCAGAACGCGAACGCATGGCTCTCGTGGGCCAGATGGCTGCCAGCATCTCGCACAACCTAAAAAATCCCCTCGGCTCCATTAAGACCATCCTGCAAGTCCAAATGGAAAGCGCGGAGCTGCCCGCCGCCTTGCGCGGGGAAACTCAAATGGTTCTCGATGAAATCAATCGCCTTTCCGCGAAACTGAATCAACTGCTCCAATTCAGCCGACCGGGTGTGCGCCCTTCGAACAAAGGCGATCGCTGCAATGTCGTCTCCGTCGCCGTGAGCGTCGCCGAAGTGCTTTGCCGCGAGGCCGATTCCAGCGGAGTCTCGCTCGAACTGGCCGAGCACCCCGGCGTGTGCGAAGTCGCGGCCAGCGCCGAAGCCGTCAACGACATCCTCTCCAACCTCATTCTCAACGGCATCGAAGCCGTCGGCCGCTCCGGCCACGTTACAATCGGGTTTCACTGCGGAGCGCACGCTTGCACCGTTGCCGTGGAGGACGACGGCCCAGGACTCACTCCCGCTATGCGCGAAAAAATACTTCAGCCTTTTTTTACCACTAAGCCCCGGGGCACCGGCCTCGGCCTCGCCATCGTGACCCGCCGCCTCGAAGAACTCGGGGGCAAACTCGAGATTGACAGCCCCGTCAGCGATAACCACGGTACCCGCTTCCGCGTCACATTGCCTCTCGCAGCAAAGGAACCGCAATCATGAAAACGATTCTCATCGTCGATGATGAGCCCGCGGCGCGCTACGGTTTACGACGCGCACTGGAAGGACGCTACCGGGTATTGGAGGCGGATTCTGCAGCGGCAGCACGCTCCACGATGGCCTCCGATTCGCCGGATTTGCTTCTGCTCGATGTAGTCATGCCTGGCGAAGATGGCCTGGAGTTTCTCAAGTGGCTGCGGGGAGAGGGACACTTATTGCCAGTGTTGATGGTCTCCGCCTTGGACACCGCCAAGCCAGCGGTGGAGGCACTACAATTCGGGGCCGCCGATTATTTGGTGAAGGGGTTTGAACTGGAAGAACTGCGCACGCGCGTAGCGAATCTTCTGAAACTGGCGACACTGGAGCAGGAAAACGATTCACTCCGTCGGCGCTTAGCTACCGAAGGGCAATTCGGGCAGATGATCGGCCGATCCGCCACGATGCGACGCGCGTTTGAAGTGGCGGATCGTGTGGCCGCGACGGACTCGACGGTATTGATTCTGGGCGAAAGCGGAACAGGCAAGGATTTGCTGGCACAGGAAATCCATGCGCGCTCCCAACGGAATGGAAAACCGTACGTAGCCGTGAATTGTGCTGCGCTGCCCGAAACCCTGATTGAATCCGAATTGTTTGGTTACGAACGTGGAGCTTTTACCGGTGCAGCACAGCAGAAAAAAGGACGATTCGAACAGGCTCATGGAGGGACCATCTTCCTCGACGAGATCGGGGATATGAACCCGGTTACCCAATCCAAGGTGCTTCGCGCACTTGAGAATCGCACTATCGAGCGGCTCGGGGGTACGCAGTCGATCCCAGTGGACGTGCGGGTGATCAGCGCGACCCATCGTAATCTTCTCCTGGCTATCCGCGACGGAAAATTCCGTGAGGATCTTTTCTACCGCGTGCGCGTGGTGACCATCGAACTTCCCTCGCTACGCGCCCACAAGGAAGACATTGCCGCGCTCGCGGAAGCGTTTCTGCAGATTCATGGCGCCCGCCTGGGGCGCTCCGGGCGACTGACGAAGGAAGCCCTGACGACTCTGGAGCGCTACGACTGGCCCGGCAACGTCCGAGAATTGAAAAACGCCATTGAACGCGCCATGGTGCTGTGTCGAGGTGAGGAAGTTGGGGTTAGCGATCTGCCGGAAGAAGTGGTGAAGGGCACGCCGGTTTTGCCGAAGAGTGGCGCAGAGGGCGTGGATCTTGGCGTGAGCGAAAGTGATTTTCGTGAGGCTAAACGAAAGTTCGAGATTGCGTATCTTCGGAGGCAATTGACCATGCACCGCTGGAATATTTCCCGCACCGCGGCCACCATCGGACTCCATCGGCAGAGCTTACAGGAACGTTTGCGCGAGCTGGGTATCCGTCGGCCCGGCCAGGGAATTCCCGAAGAGGATGACGAAGGATGATCCGCAGAGGTTTCCTTCAAGCTGGTGGCGGCAGCACGCGTTTCGGAATGGACAAAGCCTTGGCGAAACTCGCGGGCAAGACGATGCTGCGGCGAACCGGCGAACTGCTGGCCAGCATTTGTCATGAGATTTCGATAGTCGCGCCAGCAGGAAAATATGTGAACGTACCTTGGCCGGTAATTGCGGATCGTTGGCCGGGAGAAGGCCCACTGGGCGGAATCCTCACAGCTTTGTCCACGATGCAAGGTTCCGATTCAAGTAAAGACTGGGCGTTGATCTTGAGCTGCGATATGCCTTTTTTGACAAAAGAGTTCCTTAACTTTTTGTGGGAACGCGCATCGCTCAATCCGGCGCAGGTGGTGGTGCCGCAATCCACCAAGGGTTTAGAGCCACTCTGCGCTTGCTGGAACGTTCGCGCCGCCACATCGGTTCAGTCTTCTTTTGATTCCGGAATACGCAAAGTTAGCGAGGCCGTGAAACGTCTACCCACGGAAGTGCTTGACGAGTCAGCCTGGAAACGATTTGATAGCGAGGGCCGACTGTTCTGGAACATGAATACGCCCGAGGATTACGAAGAAGCGCGCCGCATTATTGAGGTAGAGGATCGATGAGTGAAGAGCTTCATCACGCCGGATTAACTGCCGCGAACTCAGGCCAAGGCGCCTCCGAAAATTATTTTGAATTTCGCGATGTAAACAAGGCGTTCGACGAACGCGTTGTGCTCCAGAACGTTAGTTTTAAGGTAAAACGCGGCGAGACCTGCGTGATCATGGGCCGCAGCGGAGTCGGCAAATCGGTTTCCTTGAAACACATCATGGGCTTTCTTCATGCAGATTCCGGCCGTGTATTCATTGACGGAACAGACGTGACGGATTTTACCGAGCGTCAGTTTGAGTTAATCCGGCGCAAAGTCACCATGGTTTTTCAATCCGGTGCGCTGTTTGATTCGCTGACCATTGCCGAAAATATCGCGTTCCCGCTGGATGGGCAACCCGGGTTGACGGATGAAGATGTCGATGCCTACGTACTGAAATTGGCGAAAATGCTGGAAGTCGAGGAAGTCCTCGAAAAGGTTCCCAGCGAACTTTCCACGGGAATGAAGCGAGCAGTCGCTATCGCCCGGGCACTTGCGCAGAATCCGGAAGCGATTCTTTACGACGAGCCCACGACCATGGTGGACCCCATCATGGCCGGGCACATGGGCGACTTGATTCTGCGGTTGAAAGAAACCTTTCACAAAACTTCCATCGTTGTGACTCACGATACGCACCTGGCCAAGCGGCTAGCCGACACGATCGTTTTTTTGCAAGATGGCAAAGCGCAAGTGTTCGGCTCATGGGAGGAATTTCACAGTTCCAAAGACCCATTCCTTCAAGACTTCCTGCTGCAGGATGAACTCATCCCTGCCCTGGACGTGACTTTGTGACCACGAGTCCATGTGCTGCTAGACCCGCAGTCATTACCCTCGCTGGGCGCAAAGGGACGCCAGTGCCTAATTGCTATGCTTTCTGGCAGGGCAACTCCAAGCCGTAATTCATCTTCTTGTTTTCCATCTTCAGAAGGAAGCCGAAGATCACCGCCAAGACGCCCAGCGCCGTGAAGACGACCATAGGCAGGGTGTAGTTGTAAGCAGGGCTGGTCAGCCCGTCCGCGACGCGCGTCCCGACGATGCAATACCGGTCCAGAATCCAACCAATCAGATAAGGAATGCCCCAAAGGGCCACGAGATTTTGCATCCAGAAAATTAGCGCGTAGGCCGTGCCCAGTTGATGCTGAGGGATGAACTTTGGCAGCGATGGCCACATCGCCGAAGGAACCAGGGAGAACGCGAAACCCAGGACGATCGTGGCCGCCAGAGCCACCAGCCAGCTATTGAGGAAGGGCACCGCGAAGATGAAATGCACCAGCACCAGGAGCACTGACCCTAGGATCATCAGGGTGGCGCCCTTCCCCTTGCGATCGTAGTAGCGGCCAAAGACGACCGTCAGGGGAATGGTTGCAAAAGGCAGAATGGAGGGAATGGCGCCGGCTAAGCTCTCTTTTACCTGGAATTTCTGGACCATCAGGTCGGGAGCGTACTTGAGAAACGGAAACACCGCGGAGTAGAACAGCGCGCATAACATCGTGATGTACCAGAAGCCGCGGATCCTTAAGATCTTCCCGATGTCCGAGATGTGGAACGCCTCCTCATCGGAAAGGGCAGTATCCGTTTCCGATGCATCCAGCTTCTTGTCCATAGCACAGTAGAGAATGTAGGCCACCAAGCCTACACTCAGCAGGATTACTCCCACTAACACTGGCGCGGCCACTGATTTGAAGTAGGTGGCAATGGGCGCCCCCATGCCCAGAGCTAAAGCTGTACCGAGACGGGCGGTGCCCACTTGGAGCCCCATGGCCAGGGCGATTTCGTAGCCCAGGAACCACCGAGCGATGATTTTCGTTGCCACTACATTGACAATTTCGATACCGGCTCCGAAGATGGCGAACCCCACGGACGCCAGCAGCACTTGGGACTTAAAATCCCAGAAGAGGAGGTGGACAGTCGAATTATCGAGTGTGTGCGTCTGGACAGCCCACCACTTGATACCGCAACCCAGGACCATCAGGATGCTAGACGCAATGCCGGTGAAGCGGGCTCCCATCTTGTCCAAGACCATGCCTCCAAAGATGAGCACCCCAAGGAATACGTTGAACCAGGCGTAGGCCCCCGTGAAGAACCCGTACTCCGAACTCGTCCAGCCCAACTGCTGCTCGATCATGGGTTTCAGGGGGGACATGACGTCGGCAACGTAATACCCGCAGAGCATGGTGAAAGAGACGATCAGCAATGCGGTCCAACGGGCCGTCTTGGAATCACGCAGGGATTTATGGATGGTCTCCGTCATCTGTGTCATGTCTCACCCTTGGAAATTTTGTGCACGCCGTTAGAAGAATGGACTTCGCTGTTCTGTGCAGAATGTCACAGTTTCCCGTGATTTCCTAGAAGCCTTGCTGTAAGAGTCGATCGATGTTCAGATTTGAGGCAGTCTTCGCCCCGCTGCGTGCTTCCAGATAACGTTCCACATATTTCCCCAAGACGTCACCTTCCAGATTGACGGCATCACCGATTTTCTTGCGCTTTATGTTGGTGTGCTCATACGTGAAGGGAATAATGGCAATCTCGGCGATCCGGCCGTCCCAGCGTGCAACGGTCAGACTGATCCCATCAATCGCAAGGGACCCTTGCGGCACAATGGATTTGGTGAACGATTCTGGCACCTCAACGCCATACCACCAGTTTTCACCTTCGGTGTCGAGGCGCGTCACCCGGCCAATGGTGTCGATATGGCCCAGTACGAAATGCCCGCCAAATTCTTTGCCAGCGGTCATGGGCTGCTCCAGATTCAAGGGCAAGCCAGGCTTCCACTCGCTCATCGCAGTTTTGCGAATCGTTTCCGTGGACAGGTCCGCAGAGAACCGCTCGCCCTCGATTGCTACCACCGTAAGGCAACACCCATTCACGGCGATGCTGTTGGCGACCGCCAGATGAGAAATGACGGTGGGAGCGTGAACGGTTAGCCGGCCGCCCTTGTCATCGAGGGTAAGAGAATGGACGGTTCCTAGGTGTTCGATAATGCCGGTGAACATGAAACCTCACAAGGATTTAGGCGCGGAGAGGAGCACTTCCGCGCGATTGTCGAGCGAAGCAGTAGGATACCGCGAAACGTGAGGGAAGTCCTTGACGAGGCCCCAAAACTGGGGAGAAGATGTGGGCAGGCCACGCTCCTGGTCGGAGGTGGTTTGTGTTTGACCCGAAACTGACCGACCCACATCCGGAATCAGCAAAAACTTATCCGCAAAAAGTATATTGTTCTGTTCACAATCGCGACGCCAACGTGATCGTTGCCAACTGGCCCATGAGTGAAGAAGGCTGGAGCGGCTGGCGCGTCATCGATTGTTCGCTTTTGCCGCCGGGCGCGGTCCATTGCGGAATGGACTGCCTGTCTCAGGCTAAGCTAAAGGAAGAATAGCGACGGCGCATCTGAGAGCCTTCGCGGAAGCAAGAGAGAATTTCTGTGTTCGCGTTCGGGCTCCGTTCCGAGTAAGCGGGGCGCGGCGCGACGAGAAACTGGCCGCATTCGCGAACTTTTGACGGAGGAAAGGAATGAACGACCCGGAAATTCTGGACCGCATTTTGCAGAGTTGTAGCTTCCGCTTTCGAAACGTAATTTGCCCCAACAAAGACAAAATGGCCCATATTGCCGCGGTAAAAATTCAGGGCGAAGACACGGACTGGTCCGTGGCGGAGTGTTCTTTGCTGCCAAATGGCGAAGTGAAATGCGCCATGACATGCCTGTTGCGAAATTTCGATTCCGGGGAGTAGTTATTTTTGTTGTGTTCGGCGGCCCAATGGTGCTGTCAGTCGTTTCTCTCCGTGTCGCTGTGGCTCTAAGAAGCGACCACATTCCCCGCCAGTGCAATCTCCCGTAATTTGCGTAAGTCCAGTTTCCCGGTGCCCAGATACGGCAGTTTTTCCACATGGATGGACTGATCTGGCCGTGGCTTCCAGAGTGCCGGCAAGTCACTCTTCGCGAGCTTTTCCAGGCAATCCTTCAGGGCATCGTCTTTCAGCGTGTGAACTACCACCAGCCGCTCACCTTTTTTCTCATCGGGGATTGCTGTCACGGCCAGCACCTGTCCATCGGCTCCAATTAATTCGTGAAGTTTCTCTTCGACGCGAATGTGCGGAACCATTTCGCCGCCGATTTTGCTGAAGCGACTCAGTCGGTCGGTGATGCGCAGGAATCCATCTTCGTCCACCGTGGCGATGTCGCCGGTGTTATACCAGCCGTCTCTCAGTACCGCCGCAGTTTTTTCCGGCTGATTCAAATAACCGACCATGACATTTGGTCCGCGGACCAGAAGAAGGCCGGGCTTGTCAGGCGGCAAGCGCTCCCCGGATTCGGGATCGATAATATGTACGGCGATGCCAGGCAGCGGACGTCCGATAGTGCCACGCTTTGCGCCGACCTGCCGGAAATAAGCGGCGCGAAAATCATAGGTGTTCACGGCGACGACGGGTGAACATTCCGTGCAGCCATAGCCCTCCAGCGGGCGAATGCCGAAATGATCTTCGAATGCCTGGGCGATCCGTTCCGGTAGCTTTTCGGCTCCGGCCATCACAATGCGTAGGCTGCCAAACGCTTCCGGCGGACACCGCCGGGCGTAGGAGTTTAAGAAGGTCGGCGTGGAAAGAAGCAGGGTAACTGAGTATTTGCTGACCAATGCGCCGATCGCCTGGGCGTCCAAAGGGCTTACGTGGAAAACCACGCCCATACCCGCCAGTGGCGGGAGGCAAAGAGTGCCCGTAAAGCCGAAGGAGTGGAAAAAGGGAAGTATGCCGAGGATGCGGTCGTTATTGTGGAGATGAAAGACCTGCTCAAGCTGTTCCACATTCGAAGCGAGATTGAGGTGCGAGAGCAGTACACCCTTTGGGTCACCGGTGGAACCGCTGGAAAAAATGACCGTGGCGGTGTCGTCAAGCGATGGTGGCCTCGAGACTCCAAGGAATAATTCCAGCATACGAGCGGGGAGCAGTTTTGCGGCCAGCAGTGCTGCGACCTTCTCGACAAAACGCGGATTCAGAGCCAGATCTTCCGCATAAATCAATTCGCCCGGAGGCTGAACGTGCACTTTTTCCAGGAACTGCCGCGAGGTGACTACCGTTTTCAATTCGCATTGCTGCGCGCAGGAGGCAATGGATTCATTTGAAGAGGTGTAGTTCAGATTGATGGGAATTTTGCCGAGCAGCAGTGCCGCCCAATTCACCAGTGCCCCCGGAATCGAAGGAGGGAGCAGAATCCCAACCATGTTCTGGTCGCGCCAGAGGGGCCGCAAACGGCGCGCGAGAAACACCGTCTTGATCAGCGAATCGCCAAACGAGAGTTTTGGCGTTCGTCCGTCGGCCATCGCGAATCGGCGAGGGTAACGACGCGCGGCTTGCATGAACGAACGCGTCAGCGTCTTCATGTAACGACGCCGGCGCTGGAAAGCGTCGACTCCCAATTCCTGGACGGCTTGGCGAACTTCGGGCGCGGTTGCTGTCGAAGGTAGCGGCTTTCCGAAAGTAATCCGCACAGGGTAAGGAATCGTGCGCGGCCATTTCCACAGGAAATGCCCACCAGAAAAACTGAAGATGGAGCCCCAAATGCCATCTATGTTTACCGGAATGATGGGGACATCGATGCCTTTAATGATGCGTTCGAAGCCGCGGCGGAATGGGAGCATTTGCCCGATGCGCGTGATCTCACCTTCCGGGAAAATACAGACCACTTCGTCATTTCGCAGAGCTTCCGAGGCTTCACGCAGCGAGTGAATCATTTCACGCGGCCCCTGATCGGAAGCAATGGGAATAATCTTCAGCATTTTGGCGAACGGCTTGATCACCGGGTGGTCGTAAACGCCCTTGAACATCAGGAAGCGGATGGCACGATCCGTGGCGGCGATCAACAGCACGGCGTCCACCCAGGAAGCATGATTCGGCGTCAATAATGCCCCGCCGCGCGCGGGAATGTTTTCCTGCCCTTTCAGGTCGAGTCGGTAGATGGTGTTCGCGGCAATCCACAGCAGCAGGCGAAGCAGGGAATCGGGAAGCAACCAGAGCACATACGCGAGAGCACCAACGGTACCAACCGCGGCCCAGAAGAAAATCCCGGCCGGCGCCAACTGCAGAAAATGCTTGCAAAAGTAATAGACGACCGATGCCGCTAGAATTCCGACGAAGGACAAAAGATTGGCGCTGGCCAGCACGCCCCCGCGATGCTGCTCCTCCGGTCGATGTTGAAGTAAGGCGCTAATCGGCACGATGAAGAATCCGCCGAAGAACCCGAGTGCGGCCAGAAGAATCAGCACGGTTTGGAAAGACAACCCGGGAAGCGCGAGCAGAAATCCGAAGACGGTAATTCCAGTCGCGCCGAGTGGAATCAAACCGTATTCGATTTTTCCACCCGAGAGATAGCCCGCGGCCAAGCTGCCAAGCCCGATGCCGATCGCGATGGCGGCCTGCAGGTAACTGCCGTGCGCGGCGGAGACGCGCAGAACGTCGCGCCCATAGAACACGATGTCAAATTGCAGCAACGCGCCAAGGAAGAAGAAGTAGGTATTTCCTGCTACGGCCAGCCACAGGACACGATCCTTGGCAATGCGCTCTCCATTGGCCCAAAGGTCGCCCAGGAAGTTGAGCTGGAATTTTCTTGCGGGGTCGGCGGCTGCGACCTTGGTGATGCCGAGACTGGTCACCAAGCCAACAGCCGAACACGCCAGGAAAAATATGCCGGAATATTCCTGGCGAGTTCCCAGCCAGTCCTTGAGTTGCCCCGCCACCACCGTTCCCGCGATGGCCGCGAGGAATGTTCCCAACTCGATGACGCCATTGCCCCACGACAATTCGTTTTCCGGCAATATTTCCGGGAGCAAACCATACTTGGACGGCCCGAAGAGTGCGCCCTGCGTGCTTGCCAGAAACAGCGCGGCCAGAGACATGGGCATGCTGTGCAAGGCAAAACCAGCAATCGCGAACGCCATCACGCCCATCTCGAAAAGCTTTGTTCCAATCGTGACGGCGCGCTTGCTGAAACGGTCGGCCAGATAGCCGCCTGTCATTGAAAACAGGATGAAGGGCAAAGCAAAGAGTGCGCCCACCAGGAGAACCTTGGTTTCCTCTTCGTCGGGAGTTAAATTTGTGCCGATGATCAAATAGAGGATGAGGAATTTGAGGCCGTTGTCGTTGAATGCACCCTGAAATTGTGTGGCGATCAGGCTCCAAAAGCCCAGGCGCCAGGAACGAGGGGCGTCAGGCATGGCGGAAGGACCTCCACTGATGAGAATGCAGGGAATCCATTGCGATGCAGAATCGTCGCAAAGAACGAGCGGATTGCACAGGAAATTCTTTCGCGAATGTGCCGGTAATGTTTAAGTTCGAGGAATGAGTTCGATCGCGAGGTCAGGGCCGAATTGCTGAAAAGAGCGGATGTGAAAACGCGGTATTGCGCAATCCAGTTGGCTAACCAGGGGCAGACGAGAGTCGCCTGCCAGCTTTGGAGCGTAAAACAGAATGAGCTTGTTCACGGCCCCAGCCGAGAGTGCCACTCCGTTTAATGTGGGACCGGCCTCCAGCAGCACGCTGAGATTTTGGCGCTTGCCTAATTCCTTAAGTACTGCGTTCAAATCGACCCTTCCTGCGCGCGGTTTGATAGAAATGAGTTCGACTCCGGCGTCGCGCAGTGCGCGGGCTTTGACCGATTTTAGGGACGTCGCGGTGAAGACGAGGAGATCGTCATCGGCGGATTCGACGATGCGCGACTTATGTGAAAGTCGGAGCTTGGTATCTAAAACCACGCGCAATAAGCGGCGGCGCCGCGGTAAGGCACTTCGGTCAGTCAGAAGTGGGTCGTCAGCAAGAATGGTGCCGATTCCAGTGAGCAATGCGTCGGAAGCATGTCGCATCCGCTGCACTTCAGCACGCGACTCTTCACTCGTGATCCACGTGCGTCTCTTGCTTCCGGAGATTTGCGGAATGACGAGCTGACCATCCAGCGTCAGGGCCGATTTAAGGGTAACAAACGGCTTGTGCGTGGTGATCCAGCAGGCAAACGCTTCATTCAATTTTTGTGCTTCGGCCTCGAGCACTCCGGTTTCCGCCTCGATTCCAGCACAGCGCAACCGCGTGAATCCGCCGCCCCGCGTTTTGGGATTGGGGTCTTCCATTGCTGCTACCACGCGAGTGATTCCCGCCGCGACGATCGCTTCCGTGCAGGGTCCGGTCCGCCCGGTGTGGTTGCAAGGCTCCAGCGTCACGTACAGCGTAGCGCCGCGCGCTTTCTCTCCTGCCTGTTTCAGCGCCACAATTTCCGCATGATCGCGCTCGGCATATCGGTGAAAACCATCGCCTACAATCGCGCCATCCTTCACGATGACGCAGCCTACCGTCGGATTCGGGCTGGCCAGCCCAACGCCCTTGCGCGCCAAATCGAGCGCGTGTTCCATGAAATGCACGTCGTGATTGTTCACGGTGTTAGTTGAACAGCGAATCCGCGTACGTCTGAGCATCAAACGGCACGAGATCGTTAATCTTCTCGCCGGTGCCCACGAAGCGAATCGGCAAGCCCAACTCTCGGGAGATTGCCACCACAATTCCGCCCTTCGCAGTGCCGTCCAGCTTGGTCAGAATGATGCCCGTCACACCGACGGTCGTGGTGAACTCACGCGCCTGCGCCAGACCGTTCTGCCCGGTTGTCGCGTCCAGCACCAGAAGCACGTCATGTGGCGCGCCCGGAATCACTTTGGCCGCAGTGCGTTTCATCTTTTCCAGTTCTGTCATCAGGTTGGATTTGGTGTGCAGCCGGCCCGCGGTGTCCACAATGACGGCATCCACATTGCGGGCTTTTGCCGCAGCCATCGCGTCATACACGACTGCTGCAGGATCGGCGCCCGATTTCTGTTTGATCACGTCAACGCCGTTGCGTTGCGCCCAAATCTCCAGTTGCTCGACGGCTGCAGCGCGAAACGTGTCAGCGGCGCAGAGGACCACGCTGCGGCCGTCTTGCCGCAAGCGGTTCGCCAATTTGCCAATGCTGGTGGTCTTACCGGCTCCGTTTACGCCCACAATGAAAATCACGCGCGGATCATTGCCGTTCGCTGCGCCGGCCAGCTTTGGCGTGTTGCCATAGACGTTCAGCGCGCGAAAGACGTGAGCCTTGATCTCCCGCTTTAACTGCTCGCCATCGGAAAGCGCATTGCGCGCAATCTGTTCCTTCACGGAATCCAGAATTTCTCGAGTGGTTTTGACGCCCAGGTCGGCGGAAAGCAGGGCGTTTTCTACTTCCTTCAGCACGGATGGATCGATTTGCCGGCCGCCTTTGGTGACATTGTCCAGGGTATCGGCCAGGGCGTTCTTGGTTTTGCTGACGGACTCCTTCAGACGTTCCAGCAGCGTGGGTTCGGGTTTGCCAAAAAGGGTAATCATACAGTTCGGTGTACATCCAGAGGCGCAACACAAAATTGTAACAGATGGGAGGGAAGGGAATACTTAGACGTGAACTTCGACGGCAGAAAGCCGGAGTTTGCCTGCCTTTACAGCGGATTCCAGCGCGTTGACCACGGTCTGATCAAACTTCGATCCCGTGAGCGCCTTGATACGGCCCAGCGCATATTCTAAATCCATCGCCGACTGGTACGGCCGGTTGGTGGTCATGGCATCCAGCGTGTCCGCGACGGCGATGATGCGGGCCATCAAAGGAATCTGCGGCCCAGACAACCCGTATGGATACCCGCGACCGTCCAGGTGCTCGTGGTGCAATTCGATCCCGGGGAGCATGTCCTTTAGCTGCGAAACAGGGCGCATGATGTTCGCGCCTCTGGTGGTGTGCGTCTTCATGATTTCGAATTCTTCCGGCGTCAGCGAACCGGGCTTCTTCAGTACGCGATCATCCACTCCAATTTTGCCTACGTCATGCAGGAGCGCGGAGATTTTGAGCTTGTCCAAGTCTTCGGCGGAAAGCTTCAATTCCTGTGCGATCACGGTCGAATACTTGGCGACACGCCCGGAATGACCACGCGTATACGGGTCCTTTTCGTCGATCGCGGCAGAGAGCATGCGGATGGAGCCGATGAATAGCTCACGATTTTCTTCGGCCGCTTCCTTCAGGCGCTCGATGTATTCCTCGATATCGCTGGCCATCAAGTTGAAGTTTTCCGCCAACTCGCTGATTTCGGCGGCACCTCGAACAGGAGTGCGCTGGTGAAATTCACCGCGACTAATGGCTCGCGTGGAGGCGGCCAGGATGCGGATTGGGCCGCTGATCCCTACCGCAAAAAAATAACCGAACAGAATGGCGATCAAGACCACAACGCTGACGAAAGCCAGCGCTTGCCGGTTCAGATCCGTGACTCCGGCATCGGCGCGCGCTTCATTCACGCTGCGTTCGGCGATGACCGCCCAGTTCACTTCCGGGAACGTACTGTAGGTTCCCACCATCTCTACGTTCCGCCTATTCTCTTTTTGCGTGAAACGCACTGTCTCCGTGGTGCGCAGTTCCCTGGGGAGATCCTTAATTTGCCGCACCAATTGCGATTTGTCGGTGAGGTCTTCCCCGGGCACAAAATGCTTCGTTTCCGGATGTGCCACGATGTGACCGAAATGGTCCACCACGAACACAGTGCGGCCACGCACACTGGCATCCTGCAAGCGCCGCAGAATAGGGTCGAGCGAAACCACCGCGGCCAACATCCCCGTAAAGTTATTCTGAGGGTCCGTTAACGGCACCGCGATCACGAAAGCTGGGCGGTTATCCGGCGCCAGGGCCAGAGGATCACTGCGAAACTTTACCGATTGCACGGAACTGACAAACGCCCGTTGCAACGCTTTCGCCACGAAAGGATCCTGTTCGGCACGGAAATTTCCTTGCGAAGCGCTCGTGCCCTTGCCGTCGCGTCCTACAGCGGTCAGATAAATGAACGTATTGCGATTGGAATCAACAAAGTTCTCCAGCAGCCGCGTGACTTTCGGTTCCGCCACGGGGTCGGTAACGTTTTCAATCAGACCTGTCAGAGCTAGGATTTGGCGTTGGCTGATCAGTTGTTGGGTCAGATTCGATTCGAAGAATTGCACTTCTTGGGCGAGTGAACGCGTCAGCTCCGTTTGTTGCACGCGCTCCATATCCACCAGTTTGTCTTGGCTCAGTTCCAAAACCTGACGATGATACAAACCAATCGGAAGCGCACTGACGAGCAGGAGCGCGCCCAGCATTAGCCACAATATGCGCACCCGGCCGGTACGGAGGCGCGTCAACAGGGATGGGAGTGAGGCCGCCATCGCAACAATTTTAGGGGACTTAGTTGTTGCGGACGGGCTGGCCTAAGGGACAGGCGACGCGCAAATGCCACTGGCACTAACGCATCATCAAAACAATCACTTAGCTCTCTACTCCCGTTTCAGCGGGCGCTCCATAATTGCGCGGATGGCATCCCGCGGCGAATTTCCCAGATGCAGGATGCTGTGCACCTGTTCAGTGATGGGCAGGTCGATGTGCCGTTCCCTGGCCAACCCCAACAACGCTTCCGCAGTGCCGACACCTTCCGCCACCATATTCATCTCGCCCAGGATTTCCTCGAGCGGACGCCCCCTGCCTAATTCAAATCCAACGTGACGATTCCGGCTCAACGTGCCATAGCAGGTAAGCACCAGGTCACCCAATCCTGCAAGACCGCTCAACGTTTCGGGCTTACCTCCCAAAGAGACAATCAGACGCGCCATTTCCGCAAGGCCACGCGTAACCAAAGCCGCCAGCGAGTTAGCGCCTAACCCCAGTCCCTGGCAGGCCCCCGCGGCAATGGCCATTACATTCTTCATTGCTCCCGCCAGTTCCACACCTAACACATCGTCGTTGGTGTAGAGCCGAAAGGTCGGGCCGGCAAATTCTTCCTGAAGAAATGCGGCGAGCGCGCGATCCTGAGATGCCAACACCACAGCAGTGGGGTCTCCACGAGCCGCTTCTAGTGCGAATGAAGGCCCCGAAAGGACTGCGGTGCGGGCAATAAACCGCAAAGCGAAAGCTTGCGCGATCACTTCGCTCATGCGCAGATGCGTCGCAGGCTCGAGTCCTTTTGTTGCGCTCACCACGGTTGTATCTGTTGACAGATGCGGAGCCGCTTCCAGGTAAACGCTGCGAGCGTGCGCCGACGGCACCGCGCCAATCACAATCTGCGCGTCGCGCAACACTTCATCTAAGCGGTTCGAAGAAACGACGCAATCCGGTATGGAAATTCCCGGAAGATAGGTCGGATTCTCGCGATTTTCCTGGATGGATTTGACGATCGAGGTCTCCCGCACCCATATCCGTATTTCGTGCTTGCGCCGACTGTGCGCCAGCACGACAGAAAGACCCGTGCCCCAACTCCCACCACCAAGAATGGCGATTTTGCTCATGCGTCTTCGCCTTTCGACTTGCCCAGAGAGTACTTCGGTTCTGTTCCATCAACCAACCGCTGCAGATTCGCGTCATGCTTATAGAAAACGAGGACCGTGGCAAATAGCGTGCCCAAGGTAACCACCAACGGAGGGGCGTGGCCCGGTGCCCACAGAAAATAGATCAACAGTGGCATCGCTGCGGCGGCTGAAAGCGATCCTAGAGATACATAGCGGCAAAACGCCGTAACAATTAGAAACAAAACAAACGCTGCCAGCGCAGCCGATGGACACAGGGCGATAAAGATTCCCAATGCCGTGGCCACTCCTTTACCGCCTTTGAATTTAAGCCACACGGGAAAGCAGTGGCCCAGCAACGCGGCTAAGCCCGCGAGAACCATGGCGGTCGCTGCGTGGTCCGTAAGACGAGCTGCGAGCCAAACTGCCGCAACGCCCTTAACGGAATCCAGAAGCAGGGTGAGAACTCCTGCGATGGGGCCGACCACGCGCGACACATTGGTCGCGCCAATGTTTCCGCTGCCGTGCTCACGCACATCTTTGCCAGCGAAGAGTTTCGCGAAAATCAGGCCAAACGGAATGGAGCCGAGCAGATATCCGGCAAGAACGATCGGCAAGGTTGCCAGCGAAACTCCAGCCATCAGCGCTATGACTCCGTCACAAAAGGAAACGACTGCACGGTAGTGTACTCCGCTCCCGTGGATTTGAGTTTGCTTTCGATGAGGTGAAACTCGCGGGCAATGAACGAACCGAGCCTACGGGAAGCATGCTGCATGACAGCTTGGCTGAGTTTTGGCGGGAGGCCTGGCGGATTAAAGCGTGCCAACGTCAGATGCGGCGTGAAGAGCCGTTCCTCGGGAGGAAAGCCAAGCTGGTGCATGCTGCGGTCGATGTCTGCGGCTAGCGGACCCAAATTCGCGGATGAATCCAGACCTGCCCAGAGCACGCGCGGGCGTTTCTCGCCCGGGAAGAAACCCAGCCCATGAAACTCCAGGGTGACAGGTTGCGAGTTGCGAATCGCTTTCAGCGCGCGCTCAATTTGCTCCAGGTTTGCTACATCCGTGTTGCCCAGAAACTTTAGCGTCACATGAAGATTTTCTGCGCGGACCCATTTCACTTTTGGCGCGATGTCCCGAAAATCCTTCAGAAACGCCGCGAATGCATTGCGTATTTCGTCTGGAATTGCGATAGCGATGAATAAGCGCACCGGAAAACCCTGCCTATGAGTTTGAAACGCGGCGGGGTTTTGTGTGCGTGCTATACAGGAAGTGCGTGCGCACCATGTCTAGCCCAAGCTGTGAAGCATAAAAGCGGATGGCCTCACGATCTCCCGGGAGATGCACGAGTTTTTCTTTCACACCTGCCACTGCGGCCACCGCGATGTGCACGGTGCCCACCGGTTTTTCCTCGCTGCCGCCACTGGGCCCGGCGATTCCCGTAATGCCGACGCCCAAAGTGCTTCCCACATGCCGGCGAATGCCCTCCGCCAGGGCGATCGCCACCTCGCTGCTCACCGCGCCCTTTGCCGCTATGAGTTCCGCCGGAACATCGGCCCAGGCGGTCTTCATTTCATTGCTGTAGCAAACTACGCCGCCCAGAAAATAGTTGGAGCTACCGGGAATTCGCGTAAGCCGTTCGGCGAGCAACCCCCCGGTGCAGCTTTCCGCCGCGGCAATTGTGGCGCGATGATCAATCAGCAATTGCGCCACGACTTGCTCAAGTGGTGTTGCCGCGTGTGCGAAGATACGGTCACCCAAAGCCAATTCGAAGCTGCGGACGATTTCATCTAGAGTGGCGTTTGCTTCAATGGCGTCGTCGCTCCACCGCCGCAGATGAATCTGAATTTCACCAGGTGTCGCCAGGATGGTAGTGCTTACATTCTTGTGGCGAGTATAGATGGGCCTGATGCGCTCTTCGACGTGAGATTCACCGAGACCGGTGACGCGCAATTCGCGGTGGAACATACGCACGGAACTAGCCTGTCGCATCAGCCGAGGCAGCACCTGCTCCAGGAACAGCGGTTTCAATTCTCGCGGTGGCCCGGGTAGCAGGGCTATCATTCGTCCTTTATCTTCCAGCCACAGGCCTGGAGCCGTGCCTCGCGGATTCTCCAGTACTTCCGCTCCTTGGGGCACCATGGCCTGTCGAAGGTTCACGGCCGGCATTTCTCGTTTGAAACTGCGGAAACGCGCTTCGATGGCGCGCACGACGGCTTCATTCCGTTGCAGTTTCCGCCCCAAAAGTTCAGCGACGGTTTCCCGTGTCAGATCATCCTCGGTGGGACCGAGGCCGCCGCTGGCGATCACCACCGGCACGCGGTTTAGCGCGTCACGAAAGGCCTCCGCCAGCAGTTCACGATTGTCTCCGACGATTGTTTTGCGAAGTACCTCGATGCCCAGCTTGTTCAGTTCTTCGGTGAGAAACAGCGAATTTGTATCAATTCGATCCGGCGTCAACAGTTCGGATCCAACCGCAATGATTTCCGCTTTCATGCCAATATTGTAGCTCAGGCTATATGCGAACTCCGTGTCACAACGGACTCTTCCGGATGTCGGAGAGACACCTAACCCAAGAGAGGCAGCCCACGAACGTTCCAGTCGATTGTGAACAGTGCGCTATTGGCCGCGAGGATTGCTCGTCCGCTTGGCAGCAGCGCCATGCCAACGAGCGCCGGCCCGCTTAGCACATGTTCGGCATGACCTTGCGGCGTGATGCGTACGATGCCGCGGCGTCCTGCGAACGAAGCGGCGATGTAAAGGTTTGTATCTTGGTCGAACGCCATCCCTTGAGGACGTCCCAGTCCGCGGTAGAACACGTGCACTTCGCCGCCTTGGGTGATGCGGTATACCCGGTCGTAGCTGGAAGTCGTTGGCCCGGTGACGTATAGCTCACCGTTGGGATGGAAAGCCAGGTGATAGGCCGCCACGGAAGGTTCCAATGTGGCGAACACGAAAATTTCGCGTTGCGGACTGATCTTGAAAATTGTACCGCTGCGGTCACCCACAAAAAGATTGCCGGTGCGGTCGAACGCAATTCCTGTGGCGATCCCCATGCCCTCAATCCACTCTTCCGACTGCCCATTCTGAGGCACGCGATGAATCGTACCGTCATGCCGGCAGGAGACAAATAGGTCGCCGTTTGGCCCCACAGCCAGACCGGTGGGATTGATCAGGGAAGTTACGAAGGGTTTCACCGCATAGTTCGGACCGATCTTATAGAGCGATACCGGGACGCGCTGGCCCCGAGGGCCGCTGAATGTCACGTAGATGTTGCCTTGCGCGTCGACGGCTGGATTGGATACGGGATGCAGGTTGTCTGCAATCTGATAAGCCAGCGCCACAGGATATGGCTGGCTTTCGCTTTTCGCGTTGACGACTTGGATGGTCCCCGCGCTTACGTGTTCCGGTACCCGCGCAATCAGCCGGTTGTTGCTGGCCAAGGCCAGCGGCGCCTCGGTCTCACCGAAACGCACTATAGGCCGCGCGCCTCGCCGCGAAGTAAACGAACTGCCGTAAATCGTGATTTCACCGCCAGGCAAGGCGGCCGAGGGCGCAATCCGGTCAATGTGCGGGATGCCGTTCTTTACGGGAGTAGTTCCAAAGCCAAATTTCATAACACATAAAAGTGTAACGCGAGACGCAGACAAATGGCAGCGTAGACCGCCGCCATCCAGTCGTCCGCCATGATCCCCCATCCGCCGGGAAGTTGTTCCAGGCGGCGGCAGGGAAAAGGCTTGGCAATGTCAAAAATCCGGAACAGCACAAATGCCGCGAGGAGATATTTCCAGTTCAAAAGGCTCATGCCGGTATAGAGTGCAAACATGCCTGCGTCGGAGGCGTGCAGGAAGGTCCCCGGAGTGGCCAATGGCGCCAAGCCTAAAATCAGCGCCAGATGCACGCCGGAGACTTCATCAATCACAACGTACTGCGGATCCTTCACCCCTGCAAACTGGGCAACCTGACTGCTGTAGTGAACTCCCAGATAGGCTAACAGCATCCAGACCGCAATTGAGGGCACCAGCAAAACCAACATCCCAAAGGTTCCAGATAATAGCGGCGCATCCGCGCCCAAGCCAAGTTGAATCCCTTTGCCAAGGAGGATAAACCAAGTATACGGATGCGAGATGACTGCGATGACCAGTCCAGCTAGCGATCCCCAAGTCCCCGGGGCAGGCTTCAAATATCCTGTGCCAAGTACCGTGGAGACGGCGAAGGCAAAGCGCGGTTTCCCGCTAACTGGGGCCGTTGCTATTTCACTGGACGGATTCATCGGTTTTCCGTTTGCCTCCACGCAGGGCGCGACGGTCCGCTTCCGGAATCTCTTCCTCGTCGAAAATCGGGTCGGACACGACGTATTTTTCCGCAGACCATGCGCCCAAGTCGAGCAACCTGCAACGTTCCGAGCAGAAAGGAAACTCCGCGTCCTTGTCCGAGTCCGTCTCTTTTTTGCAGATGGGGCAAGCGTGTTTCATGGTGAAGAAAATGTTTTACCACAGAGGGCGCAGGGATCAAAAAGATTGGAAGGTGCACTCCTACCCGAAGACCCGCAAGGCCGCACCTGTGGAAATGCGCGTCAGCTTTTCTGTTGGTGGCATTGCGGAGACCGTGGGCATAGGCCGAATCGCTGGCCGGGGAAGAATTTCTATCACGCGGCCGATCAGGTCATAGGCATCGGTCTTGGTAATCTCCACTTTCACGACGTCACCGGTCGTTGCCACTTCGCCATCCGCCAGCTCAATGTCGGTCAAATAGAGCTTGCCGTCGATGTCCGGAGCCATTCCTTCCAGTCGAGCTTCCCACACTAGCGGATTATCCTTCGATGGTCCTTCTACCAATGCGGTTTCCGCGCGCCCCTTGAAAGAACGCAATTTTTCGCGCGAAATTTTACGTTGCAGCGCCATCAATCGGGCCCGGCGCTCGTCAATCGTATCCGCATCCACTTTTCCGTCGAGGGGATAGCTGGCCGCATTGTCCACATCGGAGTATTCGAACACGCCCATCCAATCGATTTTCGCGGCGGCCACGAACTGATAGAGTTCCTCGAAATCGTGCTTGGTTTCGCCGGGGAATCCGACGATAAAGCTAGTGCGCAGCGTCACCCCCGGGATCGTCTGCCGGATGCGTTCCAGCAGTTTCAGGAAAGCATCGCCGTTCGATCCGCGCTTCATGCGCGCCAATACGTTGCGGCTGGCGTGTTGCAGCGGCATATCGAAATATTTCGCCAGTCGCGGATGCGCCGCCAGAGTGTCCAGCAACTTTTGCGTCACGCGGTTCGGATACGCATAGAGAAAACGCACCCACAACAATTCGTCGATTCCCGCAAGTTTTTCCAACAATTGCGGCAGCCCATCCCGCAGTCCAAGATCCTCGCCATAGGAAGTGGTGTCCTGACCAATCAGCGTTACTTCGCGCGTGCCCGCTGCCGCCAGATTTTCCGCTTCGCGTACCACAGATTCGAATCTGCGGCTGCGGAACGCTCCCCGTAATTGCGGGATGATGCAAAAAGAGCAGGGATGGTCGCAACCCTCGGCGATCTTGATGTATACCTGATGCTTCGGTGTGGTGATGATGCGGGGCGTGAGGTCGTGATACAGAAACGAAGGCGGCTGCGCCGGCAGGACCTTTAGTTCGCCTTCTACCGCTTCCAGGATGCGCTCGACTTCTCCGGTACCGACCACGGCATCGACCTCCGGCACCTGCTCCAGAATCTGTTCGCGATAGCGCTCCACCAGGCAGCCGGCCACAATCAGTTTTTTGGCCGCGCCGAATTTCTTGTGCTCTGCCATTTCCAGGATGGCATCTACTGACTCTTTTTGGGCGGGTTCAATGAAACTGCAGGTATTGACGACGAGGATCTCGGCTTCGTCCGCGCGTGGCGTCAGTTCGTAACCTTCGCGCGCCAGAATGCCCATCATCACCTCGCTATCAACGAGGTTCTTCGGGCAACCGAGGGAAATGAATCCAACCTTGGGCATGGAGCGATTTGTACCTTGGCGTAACTTTTTAATTTTAGCATGTACCTGACGCGGCCCCTCAACAGAGCTTCTGGCTCGCACGAAGAGAACTTTGCGCTTCAAGAACCGATTAACGGGGGCGCGGGGCGGAGCGAACCTGCTCGAGCAGGGCGCGCAGGCGAAGTGCGTCACACGGCAGACCGCCGAAGCGTGATTGCGCGTAAATGTCAGTGAATTCCTGCACGGCGGGGGTTGGTCCGCCTTGCATCGCCAACGACGCGGCGAATTCACGCGGGGTCTGTGTTTCTCGCCGGGAAAATCCGCGGTTTTCCAGAATGCGCAAAAGTTCCGTGTAAAGCCGGGAAGCCATTTGCGGGCTATTGCGCTCCTTCTCTGGCAAGCGGGCGAGCCACGTAAACCTAAGCCAGCGGAAGAACGAGCGCACCCAGTCCAGGCGTAGCAATGCAAGCGACAGAATCAGCAGGATAGGAAACACGAAGCGTAGCGCTCTATGCGAGCGCTGCCACTCCGCCATACGTTCCATGCCGTTGTCTTGCAGATGCTGCACCTTCGTGCGCCACTTTTCTTTCCAATCCGTCGAAACTTGCCCAACATTTTTCGCCAGAGAGATTTGGTGGGAGAAGTCGTAATTAATCACCCACTCATTCCAGGTGAGTTGGAACCAATCGATGTACATCGCCAGCCGCGAAAAAAGTCCCGTAGCCGGATCGTTGCCAGGAGGCGTCGGGTCAAATGTGATCCAGCCGTGGCCAGGAAAATACGCTTCCACCCAACTATGTGCGTCGCTGGCGCGCACAATGTAGTCTCCGCCGACGTCATTGTATTCGCCCGGCAAAAACCCATTCACTTCGCGCGAAGGAATCCCGAGAGTACGTAGCATTACCGCCATGGCGGTAGCGAAATACTCGCAGTGTCCCGCCTTGGTCTCAAACAGGAAGCGCGCCAGAGGGTCCCCTTCCGCTTTTCCGGTCAGGTTCAGCGTGTAGGCAAAATTCGTACGCAAGTAGGTTTCGACTGCCAGCGATTGATCATATGGGTTGTTTGCCCGTACTGTGATTTTGCGCGCGAGTTCGGGAATGCGCCGGTCCAGTTGCAGCGGTAATTGCAAGTATGTGTCCCGAATCTCCTCGGGATAAACGATTCCTGCAAAGCGCGCTTGCGCCGGACGGGCCACCGGCAGCAGTGAAATCCCTTCGTACCGAATCTGCGAAAAATTATGAAAGGGATTGTAGATGGAGCTTGTGGAATCGACGCTCACATAACTGCGCCGCTCGAAGCTATCGTCGGAGCCACCTTCGCCGGAGAAGTTGCCGCGCAGTTCGACCACCTGTGCAGGTCCGAACAAGGCGTCGCTCGCCAGAGGTTGCAGCAGCGTAGTGAATTGGACCTGTACGGCCGATCCGGCTTCCAAATCCCTCCGCGAGGCCACAGAAATCCATCCGTCTGGTGCGGCCGGCCGGGTTCTGACTCTTGATTCCGTTGAATACCATCGATGCCCGTCAAAATTCGTCAGGGCGATGCCCCGCCAGCGAAGCAGCGGATAATTCACCGGGCCCCCGGTTTGTACACGCATTACGATCGCGGTGTTCTTCTTGATTTCGCCGATCTGGCCAAGCTCGACACTGTCCGTGAAACCGCTCATCAGTGATGGCTGTATCCCCGAGCGTGCAAAGTAACCGGCGCTTAGGCGGGGAAATACGAAAAACAACACGATGCCAATTAGAACCGCACCCAGTGACACACTCAGGGACGCCAGAGAGAGCGCTCGATGAAACTTTCGTTCTCGGGGAAGGTTCCCATCCAATGGAGAAAACACTGCTCCGCGGGCGCCCCGCCGGATTTCCAGGCCAACGAATACCGCCGCCGCGAATACCAGAAACACCACGAAAAAGGCGAGGAAAGAAGTGTCTACGGTGAAAATCGCGGAAGCAAGGACGCCGGCAAAGGCCAGCATGGAAAGGAACAGAGCATCGCGGTCATTGGCCACGCTGTAAAATCGCACGACGGTGACAAACAACAGAAAATGCACCACGGCGAGTAGCGCGGCATATAGGCCGGGATTGGGCATATCGCCGGCCAGTGCGCGCGAAATAAAGAAAACATCGACGGGAAAAACAAAGACGTAGGCCACGACCAATCGGGTTGCCACGGAATGCTCTAGTTCGGCCGGGCGGCCTCGCCACCAGCGTACCCCTTTGTACAGGACCAGCGCAGGGGCAATTATTGTGGTAAACAGGTCGAGCTTGCCGGTCCCGACCAGGGTCATGACCGAAGTCAGCACCAGGAAGAACAGGGCGGTGCGGTAAAACCGGTCCGCAGGAAGGGAACTGCTCGGGGTTGCAAGCGACGCAGCCATGATGCGGATTTCAGAATAGCATTTTGGATTGGCAAGTCGGGCTGGCCAATCCTAAGGATAACGGTACGAACGGACTGGTCAGAAACGAAGCGATAACGCATGCCCACCTTTGGGTTTCCTGCCGTTATTGTTGGAAGAAAGAGCCGCTTGCGCGACCTTGCGGGTCAGGTTCGAGATCGGCACTCTCGATAGGTCATCCAGCGGCAATGCCTTCGCGTTTGCTACCCGCGGAAGCTTTGAGACGTCCAGCCGAAAAGGAAACAACTTGATTTGACGGTAGGTTACGGCGTGCCGGACTTTCGGCAGCGCTCGGAACTTTACTGGTGATTTCAGGACCGGGAGAATCGAGTTCTTCGCAAAAGTGCGGAGTTCCTTCGCGGCTTCCGCTTGCACATGAATTGTAGGAAAGTGCCACATCCGCGAAAGCAGGGTGCCCGGATCGTTCTCGGCGGAAAGCCTACCTTCCGATTTTGGTGGCGGCAGAAGGAGCGTGCGTCCGCGTGGGTCGACCAGGACTAACGCGGCTAGCGTAATCTCCACCGGTGTGCGCTTATTTCGCTTTTCGGGAATGACATCAGCCAGGCCCAATTTCCTGGCTTGGCAAAACTCTGTCACTGGGCAGAGCAAGCATTGCGGCGAGCGCGGCGTACAAATCGTGGCGCCCAGTTCCATCATGGCTTGGTTCCAGTCACCCGGCGCATGCGACGCAAGCAGCTTGTCAGCTGCTTTCTGTAGTTGTAACCAGCGGCCGCCGGCCCGTAAATCCCCGCGAATTGCACAAAGGCGGGAGATTACTCGCGCGACGTTGCCATCGAGCACAGCCAATTGCTTTCCGTAGGCGATGCTCAGAATTGCCGCAGCCGTGTATGCGCCGATCCCCGAAAGGGCAAGTGCCTTCTCGCAACCATCAGGGAATTGTGAATCATGTTCCGCTACAATCTGCCGCGCTGCCTTCTGCAAATTTCTTGCGCGCGAATAGTAGCCCAAGCCTGCCCAGTGCCGCAGAACTTCTTCCTCTGGAGCTGCGGCCAAAGCGTTGACTTCAGGAAATCGTTCTAGAAACCGTTGGTAATAAGGAACCGCCGCGGCGACACGGGTTTGCTGCAGCATGATTTCCGAAAGCCAGATGCAGTAGGGATCTTTCGTTCGGCGCCACGGCAGGTCGCGCTTGCATTCAGCAAACCAGGCGAGAAGTTTCTTCTGGAATCCAGGGAGAGCCGAGCCGTTGAGCATAGCGAGCATCAGTGTCTCGCAAAACGATTGACAGTGACAGGCCCTTCCCGTCGAAAAATCAGTTCAAGCAGCGCTTATTGATCCGTGCCCACCAGCTGGACAGCGTCAATCTCATTCCATCCTGGCACCACGTTCGTTGCCAGCGTCACCTTCACACGATCCGTTTTGAAGGACGTCTTGGGGAATTTTACGATCAGGTAGTTTAAGTCGGTCGTCGGATCATTGCCGGCCCACACCGTGTGCGCGGTGCCCTGCTCATCGAATATTTCGGCCTTGATCACCGCGCCAGAGCCGCAGGATTCTCGTATACGAACCTCTGTGGCGTGAACTGGCCGGGGATATTTCAGGTCCAACCATTCAATGCCGGCATCGGGAGTCTTGGATGTCCAGGCCTTACCGTCGTCTCCATACTTATCCACATTGGGCGCGCCGGTGGCTTGATTGGCAGACCAGGCCGCCGTCCCTTGTGCATCGTTGTAGGTCGAAGAAGCGGTCGCCTGTATAGCCCATTGCCCGTTAGGATCATTTTTGATTTCGTCCTGCTTCAAAGCCCAGGCCGCTCCGGCTAGTTTGGCGGTGGTTTCGGCACCTGCACCTGCAGCGGCGGGGGCTGCGGCGGGCGGTGCAACGGGCGCAGAACTTGTGGCTGCGGGCGCCGGCGGCGCTTGTTGTTGAGCGGGTGTTTCTTTCTTGCACCCCGCAATCAGCAGCGGCATCAGAAGCAGGCAGCAACAGACCAACTTAAAATTGTTATTCATAGGATCTCCCCGAGCGATGGCGCGAATCTTATCGCACATCGCACCGCAGGAGAAGTGAATGCTGGACGACGATACACCTACGCGCCAGACGGAAGTGTTGGAGCGAACTCCTCCGCGAAGACGACGTAGGAAGAATTCCATACCTCCGAGGGAATGGAACCCCGGGGCTGCGACGTTACAATAATCCTGAATGATTCCGCCTCCGCCGCCAGCTCCGTGAGCCGGTGCTGCTTCGCGTCGACCGGAAGAGCTTCCACCAATGCCAGTTGCCGCAGAACTGCGAATATATTTTCCGAAGCAGGAGCCAGCGGAACGACGGCCAACGCGCTGCGAAATTCCAGCAGCGCGCTGCGCTCATGAAAGTTCCAGGCGATTGCCGCGCAAAGTTCTACTGTCTGTTCGAAGCGCGCTTTTTCGACTGCGGTTGGATTT
>Ga0074046_10000796_pt1 | contig 28973 bp, 30 predicted proteins | sample BogForMeECP23OM3_FD_94441 | JGI IMG/M metagenome (GOLD analysis project Ga0074046, IMG submission 94441) | Bog forest soil microbial communities from Calvert Island, British Columbia, Canada - Bog Forest MetaG ECP23OM3 | ecosystem: Environmental > Terrestrial > Soil > Wetlands ... | reverse complement strand
GAGCGGACTTGAGCGGAGCTCCGGGCTTCTTGACCAGCCGCTCTACCTGCTGACGCAACTCCGCAACGTGCTGTTCCAGCGATTCAGGCGGTTGGTCAGACGCCGATGGCGGTTGCGGCATCGCGGAGGTTGGTGACGCGGGGGATGGCTGCGGCGCAGAGAGAGGCGTAGCCTGGCCATTCGTTCTCTCGATATTCGTCCCTTCGACATTCGCACTCTCGCCTATCGTCCTATCGCTGGACTTCGCCGTCGCGGGCGGAGTACTCAGCACCTCTCTGTCGCTGCCCAGGCCGAAATTTTGCTTTGCCAGCCGTTCCTGCTTCGCTTCCAGAGCCTCGGCGGTTTCCTTTTTCATCAGCTCGACTTCCGCGAGGCGGTCCTGGATATCTTTGTATTCGCTGCTTTCCACCGAGCCGTTCGATTGGTGGACGCTGCGCCGAAAATCCTCCACAAACCGAGCGTCAATCCGCAGAACGGTATTCTTGTCGCCCTGCGGTTGCACCACGTAGCGCACGGCCAGCGTTCCAACATCGCCGCTGTCTTTGAAGTTCCGCGGATCGAGCGCCTGCTTCCGCACCTTGTAGAAAACCTTACCGCCCTCCGTCCATGCCGCAAACACCGGCGTAGACGTGGCCGCGACCGCGCCCTCGATGTACTCGTCTTTGTTGTATTCCTTGGTGCCGCGGATAATCCCGTTCTGCGCCACGTCTTCCACGACCTGCGCGACTTCGGGCTCCGGCAGAGGAATATTGACGATCAGGCCGGCGCCGTACTGAAGAACGTCCTTTTCGCGGCCCAGGGCGGGCATCGCCGCCGCAGTCAGCAGAAGAAGAAGCAGAATAAATGCTGCCGCCACTCGGAGATGAGATGGGGGATGAAGTGCAATTCGATGAGATGCGACCTCCCCTTGCAGCCCTTTACCGCGGAAACTCTTGTCCCTGATCACAACCGGCTCCAGCATCCCTGGTGCAAGAGTCTTATACGCAAGGCTGATCGCTGTCAACTAGCGGGCAGCGGGCACCCTGGGTGCCATCCCCCCAAGTTCCTCTCGGGAGACGATGTAAACAACTTGTAAAAAAAATTTTGTAAACCCTCTTGCACTTCACGAGACAGGGTAGTACTATCCCCCGCCTAGTGGGGGATGGTCGTCCTTCGTCGCGAAAACTTTTGTGGTTCCGTCTGGAACCGATGAGCCGTGCAGTGGTCATTACGCTTGACCGCAGCATGGTTGCCGTCGTTCGTGCACGGTGGGGAATTTCGTTTTTGCACAATCTATGAACCTGTCTGAGGAGTGCAGCATGCGTATGTGGGCGCAGTCTCATCTCTGTCAGAAGCCGCGGCGGGCAACTTCCGTCCTCACCGCAGCTTTCGCGTTAGTTTTTCTGATCCTGGGCTCCAGCCAGTCGACAAGCGCACTACCTGCTTTCGCCAGGAAGTACGGCCTGCGTTGCTCTGCCTGTCATGAAAGCTGGCCCATGCTGAATTACTTCGGCCAGAAATTCAAAGACAACGGCTACCAGCTCATGAACGATCGTGATGCTCCGATCTGGCAGAACCCGGGATATTGGCCGGTCACGTTCCGCATCACTCCCATCTGGCACCGGGTCAGCCAAGGCAAGGTCGCCGTCGACAGCACCAGCAGTGAAAGTGGCCAAGTCGAGCAGCGGATCACCTCCTCGGGTTTCGACCTCAGCGGTCTCGATTTCCATACTGGCGGCACGCTGGAAAAGAACTTTTCCTTCTACGTGCTCCCTTCCTCCGATAACACCGCCTCATTCCACTTTGAAACTGTCATGGGCAGGCTGGATAACCTGTTCGGCAGCCCGTGGCTGAACGTGAAGTTCGGGAAGTTCGAGCTCGACAATCTGCTTTCCGAGAAGCGCATTCTGACCCTCACGGGAAATGGCGGGATTTACCAGCTCTATCACTTCATTCCGGTGGGTGACGGCAATCCCTTTGCGCAAATGGGAGACAACCAGCTCGGCGTCGAAGTGTTGGGACACTCCTACAACGACCGCACGCGCTATTCCGTGTCGCTACTCAGCTCGAACGATGGCCAGGTAGGCTTACCCTATGGCTCCGAGTCCTATTCCACGTTCATTACCGCCAGTCAGGCGTTCGATGCCGGCAAGTTCGGCGTGCAACGCCTTGGCTTCTACGTCTTTGCGGGCCAAGCCCCGACTAGTTATCTCACCAACTTGGGAGCCCCGATTGGCGGCTCCGGAACTCAAAACAAGGGGTTCAGTCGTGAAGGCTTCGTCGGACAGTTCTACTTCGGCCAGCATGTAGACGTCCAGGTGGTCACTCAGCACGGATCGGACAACGCCTGGTTTGGGCAAGGCTACGGCGATTTTGTCGATCAGTATGCGTCTAACCCGGGCGTCACGACCTGTCCTCCCGTTTGCAACAACGTTCCGGGAGTCACCACGCTTGCCGCCGGTTCGCGCAATCCGACCTGGAACGGCGTTCTGATCGAGCCTCACTACGTCTACAGTCCGCAACTCCTGTTACTCGCGAGATACGAAACGATCCGCATGTCGCAGCAGTCGACTCCCGGAACACGATCGGACCTCGGCAACATCGACACCTACACGGTCGGCTATCGCTACAACCCATTCATGACGAGTCGGGCGGGTTTTGCCTGGCATAACGAGTTCAACATTTTCCATCAGACAGGGACATCGCCGCTGACCGGCACGAATATCAACACCAGCGAACTGTTGATGGGGTTTGACTTTGACTTCTAACCACCAGGATGGCCCGCTGGCGAACTCGATTCGCCAGCGTTGACTTCGATTAAGGGTGCTGACTATGAACCGTTTGAAGCCAATGCGTTTTATCGGCGCAATCCTTTTCACCACGATTCCTTGCGCTGCGATTCTGGGACTGATTTTCGCCGCCGGGTTCGCCGTTCGCGCCTTCGCCCAGGAGGCGCCCGAGGTGGGGCCAAAGCCGCCGATAGTGATCAAGCCCATGGAGAGCCACATCGGGAATATCACCGGGCATGCCGAAGCTGCGAAATCCGACTACCGCCGCTATTGCGCCGGCTGTCACGGAGAGTACGGCGATGGCAACGGCGAAAACGCGGTGTGGCTGGATCCGAAGCCGCGGGACTTCACCCTCGCCGCTTTCAAGTGCCGATCCACTCTGACTGGCACTCTGCCCACTGATGAGGATCTCTTTAACACCATCGCACGCGGGCTCACCAACTCCAACATGCCGGTCTGGAATACCTTCACCAAGCAACAACGCGCCGACCTGGTGGCCTACATCAAGATCTTCTCGCCCCGTTGGGAGAAGGAAAAAGCCGGGGAACCGATCAAGATTCCCGCCGAGCCCCCGGTCACCATGGACAGTATCGCCCACGGCAAGGCTCTTTTCACCAAACTCGAATGCTGGAAGTGTCACGGTACGCACGGAGAGGGCGACGGTCCGTCCGCCTCGACCCTCACCGACAGCAAAGACAATCCCATTCGTCCCTACAACTTCGCCGCCGGCAAAGCTGACTCGCGCTTCAAGTGTGGCAATACCAATCAGGATATCTATAAGATTTTCATGACCGGCGTGGATGGTACCCCTATGCCTTCTTTCGCTGACGTCATTCAACCGAACGACGCCTGGGATCTCGTCCACTTCCTGCGCACGTTGCAGGTCAACCGTCACGGCAAGGAAAACGAAGTTTTATCGGCTGCGCATGGAGTCATCCCCCCGTACGTGGATAGAACCCCTGCGCCAGCAGCCGCTCCGGCCGACAACAAGGCGCCCGGTGGCGGCCAGTAAATGATTGCCCAGACCCCAGAAGGGAGTACTTAAATGCGCACCAAGCAAATACTGCTAACTCTTTTGATGTTGCTCGTCTGTTCCTCGCTGATGTTGGCTGGAACGGTCAGCGGCAAGGTGACCTACACGGGCACGCCCGCCCACCAAAAACCCATCGACATGTCCAAAGAACCAAGCTGCGCCAAGCAGCACGCTACCCCCATAACTACTGAAACGGTTGTGACCGGGCCCAACAATGCTTTGGATAACGTGGTGGTGTACGTTTCCTCCGGAGCGCCCGACGACGGCCAGGTTCCGTCGCAGGCTGTCACCTTCGAGCAGAAAGGCTGCCAGTATATTCCGCACGTTCTGGTCATGCACACCGACCAGGAACTCAAGATCATCAACAGCGATCAAACTTCGCACAACATTCATCCGATGCCTAAGGTCAATACCGAGTGGAACAAATCCCAGCCTCCGGGCACGGCGCCCATCTCAGCAAAATACGACAAACCGGAGTTCATCTCGGTAAAGTGTAACGTCCATCCCTGGATGCACGGCGAGTTCGCGGTGCTCAAGACCAATCACTACGACGTAAGCAAAGGCGGAGGCGACTTCAAGCTGCCGAACCTGCCTCCCGGCAAGTACACCATCACTGCCTGGCATGAGGACTACGGCACACAGACCGCCGACGTCACCATCACCGGCAACGAAACCAAGGAAGTGAACTTCACCTTTAAGGCGAAGGCTTACTGACCAGATGGCGGCGAAGTCTCGTGCTTTGCCGCCGCATTCCTTAGGAAAGTAAGACAAGAGCCAAACGACCGGCGCGAGGAAAGCGGCAACCGCTGATCTGGAAACAAGGAGGGCGCATGGAAACTGCAATTGGAGTATTTACTTCGCGTGATCACGCGGAGGAGGCGGTCAGGGAGTTGCGAGAGTGCGGTGTACCGCAGGATTCCATCGTTTTTCTGACTCGCTCCGAGAGCGACGCCAAGAACCTCGCAAAGGAGTTCGGTGCATATGTGGGAGGTTTTGCTGGGGGAGCCGCCGGGATGACAGCCGGAGTTGTGGCTGCAACGTTGCTTCTTCCCGGCATCGGAACGGTTTTTGCGCTGGGGTTCGGTGCCGCCGCTTTGCTCGGGGTTGCGGGCGCGGGCGCAGGCGCCACCGTCGGCTCGGCGGCAGTTCACGACGCGAACGCGCCACAACCGACAACCGCAGAAAAGTCCTCTGAGGACATCGCGTTCTTCCGGGAAGTTCTCAAAGAAGGGCGTTCGCTGATTGTGGTTCGGACGGACTCAAAGGCGCTTGCGAGCTCGGCGTGTGCCGTCCTTGACCGGCGGGGAATCGGGATGGAAGGACGGAGTCCCGTCAAGATGCAAACTGCTACCCGGCAGTCGGGTGGAGTCACCATCGTTGACATCAGCGGAAGAATTACGGTCGGCGAAGGAAATGTCGTTCTCCGCGAGATTGTCCGAGACCTGGCGGAAAAAGGCAAGAAAGCGATCGTGCTGAACCTGGGCGAAGTCCAGTACATAGACAGTTCTGGAATCGGGGAATTGGTCAAGGCTCACACCACGATCCGGAACCAGGGCGGACAATTGAAACTCACCAATCTGAATAAGCGCGTCAATGATTTGCTCGAGATGACCCGCCTGTCCGCCGTTTTCGATATTCAAAAGGATGAGACGAGCGCGATCAAGTCCTTTGGCGGCTCACAAGTGGTGGCATAGCGGATCAGTTTTGCAAGGCGTTTATCGTTATGTCCTCCGTGGGGGAGGGCGAGTAATCACTCTTGAAACAGAATCAGGAGGCCGGGCAGAAACCGGTCTAGGCGGGGACATCATGGCAAAATTCTTTGCAGTCACCATCATCGTAATCGCGATCCTTTCCGCGATTCCCATCCTGCGACACACATGGGTGGCGCCAGAGGACATCTCGACTCATGGACGTCTGATCGATGAGCAGATGTCGGAAACCATGGCGGAAGCTGGTATCTCCTTTCTCGCCGCCCAGTTCGTTTTGGCCTTTTTCATCTGGAAGTTCTCCAACCCTCGTCCCGATGCAAAGCTTAAGAATTTTCCCGGCGGCGCCAAAGGTTTGGTGATTGCTGCCTTGCTGGTCGTAGGCATAGAAGTCATGGCCCTCGGAATTTTCGGGGTAAAGGCATGGGCCAATGTCTATCTCACCCCGCCGTCCGCCAACGCGATGCCCATCCAAGTACAAGCCGGCCAGTTCGCTTTCTATTTCCGCTATCCCGGTCCGGATGGAAAGTTTGGCCCCATTCACCCCGAGCTCATCAATGAGGGATCGCAGAATTTCTACGGCCTCGATCCCGAGCATGATGTTGATTCCCGGGACGACATCGTGACCGCCGAAATGGCGATCCCCGTGAACAAGGAAATTCATCTCCTCATGCATTCGAAGGATGTCGGACATTCCTTTTTTGTGCGCGAGCTGCGGGTGCAACAGGATTTTGTTCCCGGCCTGGATGTTTCCCTGCACTTCACGGCAAACAAAATCGGCAAGTACGAGATCGTCTGCACGCAGCTTTGTGGATTGGGACACTACAACATGAAGGCCTATCTGAGCGTGCTATCTCAGCAGGACTTCGACGATTGGCTGAAGAAGGAACAGGCAATGCAGTAATCTCGCCTCTGTCCGCGCTCAAACGCGGTTGGATCGAGACATCTCTTTTGAGGTGAGGGCAAATGCACGACATGTCAGCGCACGCGGCGCACCACCACGCTCCTCCGACAAGTTTCATTCGGAAGCACGTCTTCAGCCTGGATCATAAGGTGATCGGCAAGCAGTATTACGCGTTGGCCCTGGTCGCGGCTCTTTGCGGAATGGCACTTTCCTGGTTCATGCGTATCCACCTGGCTTGGAATAACGCCGCGATCCCCGGCCTGCAATTGCTTTCGAAGAATGGTGCGCCGGGCGGTGTGATGACGCCCGAGTATTACCTGCAATTGATGACCATGCATGGCACGATCATGGTCTTTTTCGTGCTCACCACCGCGCCTTTCGCAGCCTTCGGTAATTTCTTCCTGCCCATCCAGGTCGGCGCCGAAGATATGCCCTTCCCTCGCTTCAATATGATGTCGTTTTGGGTCACGTGCACAGGCTTTGTGGTCCTGATGGCTTCATTCTTCACCGCCGAGGGACCGACTCTGGGCGGCTGGACCCAATACGCGCCCCTGAATGCGGTCGGTCCGATTGGCGGACCTGGGCAAGGTACGGGTGTAGTCCTTTGGGCAGCTTCTATCGCACTGTTTTGCGTTGGCCAGTTGTTGGGTTCGCTGAACTTCATCCCCACCACGCTTGACCTTCGGGCCAAAGGAATGAGCCTCATGCGCCTCCCACTCAGCGCCTGGGCATGGTTCATCACCTCGTGCATGGGGCTGACGGCTTTTGCCGTGTTAATGCCGGCATGTATCCTCGTCATTCTCGATCACGTAGCCGGTACCAGCTTCTTTGTCGCCTCGAATCTGGTGATGAATGACCAACTGCTGCCGCACTCTGGAGGGTCCACTCTTCTCTGGCAGCACCTGTTCTGGTTCTTCGGACATCCCGAGGTCTACATCGCGATCGTGCCCGGTATCGGCATCGTTTCCCATATCTTGATCACCAACATGCGTAAGCCGATGCTGAGCCACAGAGTGCTCATTTATTCCATGGGAGCGCTGGCTGTCCTCAGCTACATGGTCTATGGACATCACATGTTTGTCAGCGGGATGAATCCGTTCTCCTCGCTGGCATTCTCTTTCCCCACCCTGGTCATCACTATCCCGTCCACCATCGTGGTGCTGATCTGGACCTTCAGTCTGTACGGTTCGAAGCTCCGCATCAACTCGGCTTCCCTGTTTGCACTGGGCTTTATCTCGATGTTCGTTAGTGGGGGCGTCAGCGGCTTCTTCCTGGCTCAGCCCTCGATCGATATCATGCTCCATGCCACTTACTTCGTGGTAGGACATTTCCACTTGGTCATGGGGGTTGCCGCGATGTTCGGCATCTTCGGTGGAACTTATTTCTGGTTTCCCAAGATGGCCGGGCGAATGATGAACGAGACTTTGGGGAAGATTCACTTCTGGCTCAGCTTCGTGGGCGCGTATTGCATCTTTATGCCCTTCCATTACCTGGGCATGGCTGGGAATGTGCGCCGCTACTCGACGTTCGTGGATGACTTCCTGCAGCCGCTGATCCCGGTGCATCGCTTCATCACCATCGCTGCTCTAATAACCGGCGCAGCCCAGCTTGTTTTTCTCTACAACCTGATTCACAGCCGCTTCTGGGGCAAGCCCGCTCCCGATAACCCATGGGAGGCCACGTCGCTGGAGTGGAGCACTGCCACGCCGCCGCCTTTCGATAATTTTGGCGGTAAGCTTCCGGTGGTTTACCACGATCCCTACCAGTACGGTGTGCAGAGTTCAGCTGGTGACTACGTTATGCAGGCTTCGCCGGAGCAAGTCAAGACGGAGCACGAAGAGAAATAACTTCAGACGAAACACTGGCATCTGTGTGAGGGGAGTTTAAGTTATGGCAACTACGGTACATGAACCGCCACAAATCGATCCGGACCGTTTGCTGAAGCCAAGGCACTCTGGGAACGGCGGTTGGCGTGACTTGGTTCCAGCGAATGGCGACCTGCATGTGGCGTTAGAGCACTCGCCACCGGCGTCTTCGTCCGCCATCTATGTAGTGCTTTTCGCCATTACCATGATGTTTGCCGCGTTCAGCAGCGCCCTGATCGTTCGTAAGGGCTCATCGCTGGATTGGCAGACCTTCACGCTGCCTTCGATCCTCTACCTCAACACGCTGATCCTCGTCGCCAGCAGCGTTACTCTTGAAGTTTCGCGTCGCCGCGTCGCCGCTTTCATGGGCGGTTTGAAAAGTCACGCTGAGAGCCCGGCCCGCTGGCTCTACATAACGCTCATCCTCGGCCTGCTTTTTGTGGCTGGTCAGTACGCCGCGTGGTTGCAGTTGCGCGCCCAGGGGCTCTATCTAGCCACGAACCCCAGCAGTTCTTTCTTCTATGTGCTTACGGCTACTCATGCGCTGCACGTCCTGGGCGGTCTGGGCGGGCTGATCTATGTCATTCGCAAACTGGGTAAGTCGACCCTGCGACGGAATGCGCTGGATGCGACCGCGCGCTACTGGCATTTTATGGACGTTCTTTGGCTGTACCTGCTTTGCCTGCTTTGGATGAAACTTTAACCGACTCGAACTATCAGGAGGCGTCGTGAGCCAAGCGGATTTGACCATGGAAGGACACTCGACAGGCTTGACTGTAGGACCCGCATTTTCGATTCCTACAAAAAAGCTGGCGATGTGGCTGTTCATTATCGCGGACACCATGACGTTTGCCGCGTGCCTGGTGGCCTATGGATTCCTGCGCAATGGGACTCCCAACTGGCCCAGGCCGTTCCACAGCATCACCAATGTCGCGCTGATGACCTTCATTCTTCTTACCAGCAGCTTGACCATGCTCACCGGACTGCGCTCCGCTCAAAAGGGAGACAAAGCCGGGGCCTTCCGCTGGATCATGATTACCGCGGCTTTGGGTATTATTTTCGCCCTGCTGCACGTTCGCGAATGGCTGGCGCTCATTGGCGAAGGCATGACCATGTTTAAGAATCCCTGGGGAACGGGACTGTTCGGGGCATCGTTCTTCAGCGTCACAGGTTTGCATCTCACGCACGTAACGTGTGGCGTTATCGCCTTACTCGTGGTCGGCCTGCGCTATAAGGGCGGCCGCTACAAGGCGGATGACATCGAGGTTTTGGGCCTGTACTGGCACTTCGTGGATCTGGTCTGGATGTTCGTCGTCCCGTTGGTCTATCTTTTGAACCTCACCCACTAAAACAAAAAGTCCGGGAGCAGAATGCTATGACAACCGCGGAAGAACACAAGAGCAACGGAATCGGAAAAGATTTGATCGTCTATATCTGCCTGCTCGCCCTAGCGGGCGTGCAATTCGTCATTGCCTATCAGAACATTGACGCTGCGCAAATGTTCACGCGCATGCTGGTGGTCGCCATCGTCGAGGCGGGGTTGGCAATGTTGTTCTTCATGCATCTTTGGTCAGAGAAGCGCGCTTTTCTGTGGTTTGTCGTGATCTTTACCGTTGCGGTTCTGCTGGGGCTGCAATATGGGTGGACCGACAGCACCCGGATGGTCACCGGCGTGCCCTATTCGAAAATCCAGTGAAAGGCGCGTGTCAGGAGGAGTGAGATGTCAAAAGGAAAGCTGAGGTCTGAAAGGCGGGCCCTGTGCATTGCTGTTGCTCTGGTGGCGCTGGCCGCGCTCGCCGCTCCCCTTCCGGCCTTCTCCCAGAGTTGCGCTCTCTGCTATACGCAGGCCGCCTCCGCCGGGGCTCGAATGATTCAGGCCTTGCGCAGCGGGATTCTGATTCTTATCGTTCCTCCCACCTTCATGTCGCTCAGCATGATTTTCATTGTGTATCGCAAACGCAATCAGTTCAGACAGACTGATGACGCGCCTGACTCTAAGCGCAATTGGTAGCTACTCAACGACAATTGCTGGGCGCAGCATAACCGGCGAATCGCGCCTTGATCCAACTGAGTTGGTCTGCGACCGACGCACCCATCACCCCACTGGCATCGACACCCGGATACCTCAGAAAAAGGATTCGGTCGCCTTGCTTGCACATCCGGGCCACGGTTTGTCCTGACGTTTCTGCCGGTATGGCAAGGCCCGCTTCGCCACTGATCATGAGGAGCGGGCTATGGGCCTGCTTTTGACCTGGAGTATTTCTACTGAAAAAGTCCTTCACGAACTGGTTGTTCTCCCAACCCGGCTTGAGCATGGCGCTTGTGAACTCCGGCTCCGTTTCTCCCCCACAGGTCTGGCCGAGACGCTGGTATGCAGGAAGCGCCTTGTCTTGCAGCATGTCGCTCACCTGGAACTCCGGATGAAGCGCTTTGACGGTGGATGCAAAGACGAAGACCAGCAGCCTGCGATTCGAAGAAGAAGAACCCTGCGCGAAGCGCTCGTAGGACTGCTGCGCATCCGCCAATCCCGAAGTAACGACGCTGCCCAGATAGTTGGGATCGTGCACATCGCTCTCCGCCACGCCCACGGCGGCCAGTGCTCCCTGGAAAGGCCCCAGCGCGATCCACTTAGGTCCTATCTGTGGCACCGCGGCGCGCGCCGCCGGAACCGAATAGATGACGTCCAACGCGTTCGACTGCATGTCCAGCACCGGCTTGCCGGAATCGGCTCCCAACCCGGCATAATCGGTCGCAACCACCGCATAGCCGAGATTGGCGTACATCGCGAGCAGCGGCCCTACTCCGAGATTTTTCAGCAGTGAGGGAGCGCACTGTCGCGCCGCTCCTCTGAACTCGTGCGCATAGGCAATCACCGGCCATCCGTTTGCCGGAGGCTTGCCATCCGGAATCAGCACCACCGCCGAGACGGCCACGTCCTCCCCATTGGCGGTGCGTGAGTGATACAGAATTCGCAAGGCGGACAATTCATAAGGAAGGTTGTACTGGTCGATGGGTTCCGAGCGTATCAACTCTCCCGCCTTGCCCGGCGGCAGCGGATGGGGCGTGTCATAAAAGCTCGTCAGCGGAAGCGTGCTGGGCGGCCGCAACCGCTTGGCTGGTGTTGCGGTCTGAGCCTGTGCAAATGCTGCAATTCCAGGCAGTCCGGCCAACATCAGAGAAACGGCGGTGACCGCCGTGAGAACCATTTGGGCATTGCGACTTGATGACCGAAGCAAGCGAGGACTAGTCATGTCGTCCGCAGGGGATGGTATCACCTTATTTATCTGATGTGCGGGGACGAAGAGGACACGCTGAAGATCTTGGAATCTACGCGGAACCAGCGATAATTCGGCACACCGGCAACCAGGAGGTTGCCGCGGACTCAGGCTTTATTTTCAGGCTTTATTTTCAGGCTTATTTTCAGCCTTGATTTCAGGCTTGGTTTCATCTTTCATGCCATCTTTCAGCGCCCGAATACCCTCACCCAGCCCCTTGCCCAACTCCGGCAGTTTCTTGGGACCAAACACCAGCAGTGCGATGAAGAAGATCACCAGCAGGTGCATGGGTTGAAACAGACCTTCAAACATAAAACCTCCGAACGGACATGCCGACCGGAAGCACCGGACAGCAGAACCACTATGTAGTGTACCGCAACCGATCCCCGGCAGTCTTGCCGATTTGCCCTCCGGTGCATGTCCCAAAGAATTACTTCGGTGACCTATCGGCGTTACGGCAACCGGACTATCTTTTTCGACAGGGCTATTTTCTCGCATCAACACCGCCAAGATCGCCGGAGGGCTTCGTGAAACGCTGTGTCCTGAGATGGCTTTTGCTTCTGCTGGCGGCAGCCTCCTTGCATGCTGAACAAGTCCCTCCCTCCCCCGTTTCCGACGCCGTTTTCCTGTGGCTGGCGGGGGGCATTTCGAGCACTCGGGTCGAACGCCTGATCCAAAAACAGAACGCCCAAACGCCGAGCCAAACCCGCGCGCTCTCGTGCCCGTCCACATCGCAATGCACCCGCGCCCTGCAAAAGGCCGGGGCCGACTCAGAATTGATTCAGAGCCTGGTGGGCAGGCGTTCTAACCGAAAGCCAGCCGCCGACAGCGCCTGCGTCTGCTCCAGTCCGGCGGCGCACGTTGCCGCCCTGGTTCATGACAAGAACCTCGACGCCGCCGAAAACAAGGTCCTTGCCCTGCTTCATGATGATGGGAACAATGACGCGAACAAGGGCCTGCTGAATTTTGTCCTCGGAAACATCCTGCGCCGGGAAGACCGGTTCGATGAGGCGCTCGACGCCTTTACGGAATCTTCGCGCCTACTGCCTGGTTTCCCGGAAACGCACAGCCAGCTTTCTTACCTGTTTTACCGGATGGACGATCCCGAGGCCGCCCTCGCCGAAGCGCGCACCGCCCTCAGCATGGATCCTGCTAACGCCGAGGCCTACCGCTATCTTGGACTCGCTCTCTACGCCCAAGGCCATTACGACGCCGCTCTGCATGCCTTTGACGAAGCGATCGGCCGCGAACCGGCTGGTTCCCTCGCGAACGCGGACGTCTACTTCGATATGGGTATCACGCAACGCGATAAGGGAGATCTGCGCCGCGCTGCCATCGCCTATCGCAACGCTCTCAGCCTGCGTCCCGACTTCTGGGAAGCTCACAGCAATCTGGGAGTCGTGCTGCACGATCAAGGCAAGCTGGATGAGTCGATCGCGGAATACCGCTTGGCCAAGCGCCTCAACCCGGAGGAAGCCAGCGTCCGCAACAATCTGGGAAACACGCTTTGCGACAAGGAAGATTTCGATAGCGCTATCGCGGAGTTCAAGGATCTCTATCGTCAGAATCCAGAGTGGGAAGGCGGTCACAACTGCCTGGCTCGCGCCTACATGTCGAAGCGCGACTACCTTTCTGCCATTCGCGAGTTGCAGGCCGCCATCGCCGCCAATCCCGCAGGAGCGGCCGAACACCGCGTCCTGGGGCAGGCCCTCCTGCTTTCGGGAAAGGACCAGGAAGCTGTGGACGTGCTGCGCCAAGCCGTCACGCTCAACCCCGAATCCAGCTTGGCCCACCACTATCTCGGCACCGCGCTCGTGAATACCCAACAACTGGCCGAGGCTGAGAAGGAATTCCGCGAGGCTCTCCGCCTCGAGCCCAGCGCCCAGAATCATTATTCGCTCGCCGCCTGCCTGATGGCCCTGAACCATTACGAGGAGGCTCTGGGAGAACTCGAAATCGCCTCCCGCATGGATCCCAGCCAGAATCTTTACCGGGCCCGCATGCAGGAAGTCGTCCGGCTGATCACAACGTCGAAGTAACCTGCCAAGTAACACGCTACGAGATTTCCCATCGGACATTACCTTTTCTATGCACTGACGTGTATCGCCTCTGGCTATCAACAAACTTAGAATGTGGGGAGAAAAAGTGCGGCGCAGGTGGCGCCGCCGGGGCGATTCCATGGAAAACACAGCTGCCAGGCAAGCGCAAGAGAAGTCCGCGAACCCGGCTGCACTATCGACTGCAGAGCGGCGTATGCCGCCGGGACCCGCTCCTGAAGCCGCCTCGGCACCGGAGAAGAAAGCCATCGGCTATGGCCTGCCTTGTTCGCGCTGCCATGCCTACTACCCTGCCGACATGCATATCTGTCCGATCTGCAAGTCGCCGGATCGTGTCTCGCCGAACGAACCGGTAGCGCAACCCACGGCTTCGGCCGCACCCCAACCGGCGTCGCAGCTCACGGCTGGCACGCCAATCGACGACGACCGTGAACGCTTCCTGAAGGAGCTTAAGTCACAGGCTTTCGCTTCCCACACCCAGATCAACGCCGCCGCCACGTTCCGGTGCGTTCTTCAGCACCAGCACAGCGGGGCCACCGAACCGGCCGCGGTTTGCCACACTTGCTACAGCGAGGCGCGCCAGCAGGCCGACCGCCTGGAAGCCGCTCTTCACATGGACGCGAAAGAAGCAGCCAAGATTGTCTACGAAGCGGTCTGGGCCGACACCTCCGATCCCAATCGCACTTACTTGAATGCCGCCAGCGCCCTGCTGTCGGAGTTGCGCAAACGCGCCGGCATTGGGCTATTGCTCGGTGCCAATCAGCCTCTGTCGCACTAGGCCAAAGCGCTCTGCAAGTTCGCGGGATCAATTTGTCATCCTAAGCGGAGTGGCAGCTTCGCGAAGCGAAGCGGCCACGCAGTCGAAGGACCCCTACCATGCAAAGCTGTCACCGAGCCGTCCTGCGGGTAGAGATGCATGTGGTGAGAACTCCCTTGGGGCGATCCCAGGGTGCGAATGGCGTAGGGGTCCTTCGACTCCGCAGAGCGATTCGCTTCGCAAATCGTTCTGCTGCGCTCAGGATGACAGTTGCAACTTTCGTGCCCGTTCCGCATCTTAATTTCCTGGAGAAACGATATGACCGAAAAACTCAGCGACAAGATCACCAAGACCGAAGCCGAGTGGCGGCAGCAACTTACTCCCGAGCAGTATCAGGTGGCCCGCGGCTGCGGCACCGAGCGCGCTTTCACCGGGCAGTACTGGAACAAGCACGACGACGGAACGTACCACTGCGTGTGCTGTGGCGCGCTGCTGTTTGGCTCGGAAACAAAGTTTGACTCGGGAACCGGGTGGCCAAGCTTTTATGCCGCCGCCGACCGCCAGAACATCAAAGAACTGACCGACAACAGTTATGGCATGACTCGCATTGAGGCGCGCTGTGCCCGCTGCGATGCCCATCTGGGCCACGTGTTTCCCGATGGCCCGGGGCCGACCGGGCTGCGCTACTGCATGAACTCGGCATCCCTCGATTTCAAGCCGAAGAAGTAATCAGCACCAAAAAAAGAACCGATGGAGCGCCGGGCATCTTCTCCCGGCTGGACAGGCCCAATGCCCGTCCCTCCATCGTCATTCTTTGAATTCCGACTTCGAATTCAGACTTCGTTAAATTATGCGCTGCCTGCAGTCGCGGCCATCGCCTTGGGAGGTTCCGGCTTGTTCTGAACCTGCACCTGCGGCTTTTGTTCTTTCTTTTCGGGGTTGCGCACTTCCACGCCACCCTTGAGGATCGCGCCTTCTTCGACGCTGATGCGATGCGTGATCACATCGCCCGAGAGCACGCCTTCGCTGCGGATGTCCAACCGGTCCGAAGCCTCGACGTTGCCCTGCACCTTGCCCATAATTACGACTTCTTTGGCGGTTATGTTTGCCGCGACGTTTCCGTTGCGGCCGATGGTGACGCGATTGTCGGGAAAGCTGATGGTGCCTTCGACGCGTCCGTCAATAAACAGCGATTCCGCGCCCGTCACTTCACCCTTAATTACGAGCGTGCGTCCGATGTTGGCCTGATCCATGGGTGAGGTGGCCGGCTTAACCGGAGTGTAAGGGTTTTGGGGCGGGACTGCGTTTGGAGAGTACTTCGGTTCCGGGGACTGCAGCATGAATAAACCTCACTTGAGTTCCGCACCACAGTAGGAGTCGGCCCTGCGGTCGCGGTCGATGGGCCTTTGACGGCAAGAAGAGGATGGCACGAAAGGACAGTGCTACGACAGGTAACTGAAGTGTGTTGTCCGCTTGGATTTAAGTTCAGCTTCTAGTCTCTTTAAGCCTTGTCTGTTGCATCATGCCTTGGCCAGTCGCTCCGCAACTTCTGGAAGTTGGTTGGCATGCCAGGCGTCGAAACCTCCCGCCACGTTGATCACGTTGCGATGGCCGGCGCGCTCGAGCAAACCGCAAGCAATCATGCTGCGATATCCGCTCTTGCAGTGAACCGCGACCGGGCGCGCCCTATCGATTGCCGGTAATCCGTGCGGGAATGTATCCAGCGCCCGCCATTGCACGTCGGCGATGTGACCGGCTTGCCACTCGCCTTCGCGCCGCACATCAAGGACGTCGCGCGCGCGCCAGCTTCCCTCGTTCAGCTTCTCATTCAGTTCCTGGACGGAAATCTGCTCTGTCTTCAGCAGCGGCAGACCAGCCTTCTGCCACGCTGCTACACCGCCGGCCAGGTACCCGCGCAACTCTTCAATGCCCACGCGAGCCAATCGCATTCGAGCTTCTTCAACCTGGGCGTCGCTATCGCCGATCAGAACCGGTTTGGAGTGAATCCCCAGAATGCCGCCTGCCCAGGATGCGAATTGTCCCGCGAGCGCGATGTTGATCGACCCCGGCACGTGTCCCGCCGCGAACACGTCGCCCGGACGAACATCCAGGACATTCGCATCCTGCCGCAGCAGTGCCTCCACTTCAGCCGGAGAAAGCCCCGGAAGCGGCGGTAATTCCGTCAACGCCGCCGCACCCGAGCGATTGATCTCGGCATCCTCAAGAAAATAGTCGGGACGAGCCAGAAGATTAGCGGTCAACTGCGCTATGAATTCTTCCCGAGTCGCGATCTGCAACGCATAGTTGGTAAGCCGCTCCGTTCCAATCGTGGACGAGCGCTCCGCCCGCATGGCGCGTCCGCACAACGAACCTGCACCGTGCGCGGGATACACCGTCACCGCATCCGGCAACGCCAGCAGCTTCTGGTGCAGACTGTCGTACAGCAATCCCGCAAGTTCCCGCGGCGTGTGGGTGGGTGAAAGGTCGGGGCGGCCCACATCGCCAATAAACAAGGTATCGCCGGTCAGAACCGCGCAGGGTTGGGATGATTCATCCGTAATCACCAGGCAAACGCTTTCGGGCGTGTGGCCCGGCGTCTCCAGCGCTCGCAACCGCACCGCTCCCATCTTCACTTCCAAGCCGTCGATCAGCGGCACATGCGGGAATCCTGCTTGGGCCTGCGCACCAATGTAGATTTTTGCGCCCGTGCGCGCCGCCAGTTCCTTATGTCCCGAAACAAAGTCGGCGTGCAGATGAGTTTCGAAGATGTGCCGGATCTCAAGATTCTGCTCGTTGGCTGCCTTGAGATAGATATCCACATCGCGTTGGGGATCCACCACCGCCGCCTCGCCCTCCGATCCGATCAGGTACGAAGCATGCGCCAGACAGGTCAGGTAAAACTGTTCAAAGTACATAAGCGACTCCTGGGTGGATACTGCTTCCGGCGTTTTTCGGACGACCACTGGCCCCAATCGAACACTGATGCCGCAGCTACGTGCCAGAGTATAGGTCTGGATGCGAGCCTGGATTTCAGCAATTTTTGCACAGAACTCGCTTGATCATGAAAAAATGTCCTGAGATCTTTTCCCAACTCGTTGCCCGGCTTATGGTTAAAGGCCGCACCCTCTGCGTACTCCTTTTGTAACTTGGACTTGCACCCGGTTACGTCCTACAGTAATCGAGCCAGGTATTGCGGTTTTCGGCCCCCGGCGTGCATCGAATAGTTAGACGTTCCGATATTCGCGGGCGTCCAGACGACGATTCACAGACAAGGCGAAAGAATGACGAAGGGCAGCAAATTCGGGTTGGCATCGGGCGGGTCCGCACTGATCTTTGGGGTCGCCGTGGTTCTTGGTCTGTCCGTTGCCGGATGCGCCCAAACCAGTCCCTACGTGCTCGCGGCTTCCGCGGTTGCGGTGAACTCTGGTAGCGACACCCGCAACGAAGCGGACGAACCGATTCTCACCATCAAGAAGCGCGTCGATGAAGTCAACGTGCTGTTCATCGCCACCGATCGTCACGGAAAATTCGTCCGCAACTTGAATCAGAGCGATTTCTCCTTTTTCGATGACCACAAGCCGGTCGAGTCCATCCTCAACTTCCGCCGCGAGACCGACCTGCCCATCGAACTAGGCTTGCTCATGGACGTGAGCGGCTCCGTGCAAGGCCGCTTCGGATTTGAAAAGGAAGCAGCCATCGGATTTCTGCAGCACATCATCCGCCCGGGCTATGACCGCGCGTTCGTCGTGGGCTTCAACAAAGAGAGCCGCCTGACCCAGGATTTCACCGACCAGGTACCCTTACTCGCCGCCGGAGTGCAGCGCCTCCGCGATGGCGGCGGTACCGCGCTCTACGATGCAATTTACAAGGCGTGCAAGGAAAAGCTGCTGCGCGAACATTCCGACCATCCCATGCGCAAAGCCATCGTCATCCTCAGCGACGGCGAAGACAATCAGAGTGAATACACGCGCGCCCAGGCGATTGAAATGGCCGAGCGCGCCGAAGTTCTCATCTATGCCATTTCCACTGATGACAGCGGGCTGATTCTTCGCGGCGACAAAGTGCTCGAAGACCTCGCTTCCGCCACCGGCGGCCGCGCCTTTTTCCCCTACAAGATGAAAGACATCACGCACTCGTTCGCCGCCATTGAAGAGGAACTGCGCAGCCAGTACGCCGTTTCCTACAAGCCTACGGACTTCGACGCCGACGGGCGCTACCGCTCCATCCAGATCACTGCACTGAAGAAAGACCTGCAAGTCCGCGCCCGGCGTGGATATTACGCTCCAAGACAGTAAGCAAGACAAGGTTTCTAGGGATTCACGCCTTCGTGTACCTTCGTGCCCCTTTGTGGTTGATGAATTTGGGACACGGCCACGAATCAAATCCTGCATTGCTCGCCGCACACCGCTGTGCTAACGTCCCATTAAATCCGCATCGAAGGAGTTCTGCATGGCCTGGATTGTTCTGGCAGTCATCGTTCTGTTGGGCGTCTTCCTGATCGGGATGTACAACAGCCTGGTGCAGCTGCGGGTGCGCTCCGACTCGGCCTGGTCTGACATCGATGTTCAGCTTAAACGCCGCCACGACCTGATTCCGAATCTCGTCGAAACCGTGAAGGGTTACGCCGCCCACGAAAAGGGTACGTTCGAGAACATCGCGAAATTCCGCTCCATGGCCATGCAGGCCACCGGCCCGGCCGACAAGGCTGCGGCCGAGAATCAGTTGACCGGCGCGCTCAAGAGCCTGTTCGCGGTGGCCGAAAACTATCCCCAGCTCCAGGCCTCGACGGAATTCACCCAGCTGCAGAATTCTCTCAACGAAATCGAGGATGCGATTCAAAACGCCCGCCGCTACTACAACGCCGTGGTGCGCGACCTGAACACTAAGATTCAATCTTTCCCGACCAACATTCTGGCCGGCACGTTCGGTTTCCAGCAGAAGCAGTTTTTCGAAGCGGCTACCACCGATCGCGAACCGGTAGCGGTGAAGTTCTAGCGTTCGTGTGGGGACGCGGCTTTGCCCCGTCCAAGCCGAGCAAAGCTCGGCCGCTGCCGGTGGCCACCGCAGATCTGGATGCGCCAAAAGGGCGAAGTTCCAGGAATGTTCCAAGGAGCTCTTACGAATCGCCGACTGCTCATCCTATTTTCATTGCTCGCGCTCGCAGCCACCGCTTCTGCCCAGGGACGCAGTTGGCGCGTTACGGACTTCAAAGACACCATCTCCATCGGCGCCGATAGCAGCGCCCTGGTCAGCGAAAGAATTACCGTGGCTTTCACCGGCGCGTGGCACGGCATTCATCGCACCATTCCGGTCGAGTATCCCGGACCGCACGGAACCAACTACACGCTGTTTCTCGAGGTGCTGAACGTCACCGACGAAAACGGAAACAAGCTGAAGTACGATTCGAGCAAGTCCGGAGCCGATCGTGACCTGAAGATCTACATTCCCGGAGCGGTCGACACGACGCGCGTCGTCAACATCGATTACCGGGTTCGCAACGGTGTCCGCTTCTTCGACAGCAACAACGATAGTTACGCCGAGTTCTACTGGAACGTGACCGGCAACGATTGGCCGGTTCCGATCGACCATGCCTCGGCCTTCGTGACCCTGCCCGAAAATGCCGCCGGAGGACTGCGTGCTCAGGCCTTCACCGGCGCCTACGGCTCGAAGGAAAGTGACGCAACCGCCGAAGTCAAGGGCGCTGACGTCACTTTCGAAACCACCCGTCCCCTTTCCATGCGCAGCGGCGTCACCATCGACGTCTATATCCCGCAGGGAGTGCTGCAAGCTCCAAGTTCACTGACCAAGTTCGACTGGTTCCTCTACAGCAACCCCATTTTGTTTCTGCCGCTGCTGACCCTGGTTGTGATGTGTGCCCTCTGGTATTACGTGGGACGCGACCCCGATCCCGGAATCTCCGTGGCCCCGCAGTACGAGCCGCCCAAAGGCCTGTCTCCCGCCGAAGCCGGAACTTTGATCGACGACACCATTCATCCCCGCGACATCACCAGCACGGTCGTCGACCTCGCCGTGCGCGGCTACATCAAGATCGAAGAAAAAGTCGATACCTTCCTCGTCTTTCACCACAAAGATTACATGTTCCACTTGTTGAAACCGCGCGAGCAGTGGGGCCCCGACCTTACGCCACACGAACGCGTGATGCTGGAAAATATTTTTCTCGCCGGGACCGGAACACGCCTTTCCGATCTGAAAAATCGCTTCTACACCGTGATTCCCGTAGTGCGCGAGGACATCATGGCGGCGCTGAAGAGCAAAGGCATCTACACCCTCGATCCGGAATCGGCCAATGCCTACAGTATCGTCGCCGCGGTCGTCATCGCCCTCCTCGTGGTCGGCGTGCAGGTTATGGGTTGGATAAACCTGTTCTATTCGGTTCCGCTGGTGATCGGAAGCGTGCTCGTTTCCGCGCTGATCTGGTGGCTCTTTGCGCGCCAGATGACGGCGAAGACTGTCTCCGGTGCGCGCACCAGAATCGAGGTCCTCGGCTTTCAGGAGTTCATGAACCGCGTGGACGCCGATCGCATCAAGAGCCTGTCGCCCGACACGTTCGAAAAATTTCTTCCCTTCGCCATGGCGCTGGGAGTCGAGCACCACTGGGCACAAACATTCGACGGCATTGTAAAGGATCCGCCGAGTTGGTACGTTTCGCCAAACGGCTACGCCGGCTTCAGTCCGCTTTTCTTTTCCAGTTCCATGCACAGCATGGCGTCGGACATGCAGCAGGTCTTCACCTCCGCCCCCAGATCCAGTTCCAGCGGCTCCGGCTTCGGCGGAGGCGGATTCTCTGGCGGCGGATTCTCCGGCGGCGGCTTCGGCGGTGGTGGCGACGGCGCGTTCTAGGAACCCGTGGTGAGTGTCCACGCACGAGCAACACCACGCATGGATTCTGATATGAATTGTCATCCTGAGCGAAGCGAAGGACCTGCTGTTCGCTGCAAGATGCAGGCGCTTCGCTTCGGTTGCACACGATTCGTACCGATGGCAGCCTCTTGTTAAGCTGGATGGGTTATGAAACGCAAGAGTTTACTTCGCAAGATAAGCCCTTTCTTCGGATTCGCCGCGATCATAACCCTTGCGCTGCAGTTCGCCTCAGCCCAAAAGAAAGAAGTTGTGTGGAGCGCGGAAGAAAAGCCGCTCGCAGACCAGATCCACGGGTTACGCAGCCTGGCGGATGACGTTCGGGCGGGGACTACGAAAGCTCTTGCGCTGAAGATCCGGAAGCTGCCCGCGACCGGGAACAAGCTGCGTCTGGCAGTGGGTCTCGCGGGACTTTCCACCGAAGGCGATTTCGGACACAGCACGCTGCAGGAAGTGGCGACGACGCTGGCGGAAACGTTACGCGAGCGGCCCGTACCTTGGGCGAAACCGGAGGGCTCCGATGCAGGCGCAACCGCCACGCGCGAGCCAGCGTATCCATATGTTGAGCTCGCTTCGCTGGTGCGTTACGAGCATGTTGAAGCGCCAGTGGATCTCAACAACGATGATGGGCAATATCGCGCGGCCATCGCCCGGCTGGAGGCAGATGACCGCAAACGCGAACATCCGGAGTTTACGCTGAAAGATCTTTCCGGCAAGACCTGGACGTTTGCGGAACTGCGCGGCAAAGTAGTGCTGGTGAATTTCTGGGCGACGTGGTGTCCGCCCTGCCGCAAGGAGATGCCCGACCTGGAGACGCTTTACAGGCGCTTCGGTTCGCAAGGGCTCGTGGTGCTGGGCATTTCCGATGAAGAGGCGGCGAAGGTCGAGCCGTTTATCCGGGAACGGAAGGTTTCGTTCCCCGTGTTGCTCGATCCTGGGCGTAAGGTCAATGAGATGTTCGTGGTCGAAGGGATTCCGAAAACTTTCGTGTACGACCGCGAAGGGAAGCTGGTAGCACAGTCGATCGACATGCGCACGCAGAAACAGTTTCTGGAGATGCTGGGGAAGGCCGGCCTGGAGTAGAGACGGGGCTTGCCCCGTCTCTCCGCTGTTACCATACCCTTGGTGAGCCCGCTGCTCGACGTCCGCGACCTGACCATCGAGTTCCCGCAATCCCGTGGAGGGCGGGCGCCTCTGCCCGCACAACCGAACGGTGGCCCCGTGGCCGCCGTGCGCGCCCTCTCATTTTCCATCGCCCCCGGCGAAGTCCTTGGTCTGGTCGGCGAGTCTGGCTCGGGAAAATCCATCACTTCGCTCGCTATCATGGGCCTGCTCCCGCCCGCCGCCATCGTCAGGGGCGAAATCACCTTCCAGAACGGCGCCGGCATGCCCATGCATCTTGCCACGATGCCCGCCGATCAACTGCGCCAGCTTCGCGGCTCGCGCATGGCCATGATTTTTCAGGAGCCGATGACCGCGCTCAATCCGGTGATGCGCGTCGGCGATCAGATTGCCGAAGCTGTTCTCGCTCACCACCACGTGTCGAAATCCGAGGCATGGCGTCAGGCGGTCGAAGGCATGCGCGATGTTGCCATCGCCGACCCCGAAGCTCGCGCCCGCAGTTACCCGCACCAGCTCTCGGGAGGCATGCGCCAGCGCGTTATGATCGCCATGGCCATCGTCAATCGTCCGCAACTGCTCATCGCTGACGAGCCCACCACCGCGCTGGATGTCACTATCCAGCAGCAGATTCTCGACTTGCTCAACGACCTGCGCCACAAATTCGGATTGGCCATGCTCTTCATCTCGCACGATCTCGCCGTGGTCTCGCACGTCGCCGATCGAGTCGCCGTGATGTACGCCGGAAGCCTGGTCGAACTCGGTGCCAAGGACGACATTTTCCGCACTCCCGCACATCCCTATACGCAAGGCTTGCTACGCGCGATTCCCACACTCGCGACCGACCGCGCCCTTCGGCTCGCGACCATCGAAGGCACGGTGCCGCCGATCGCCCAACTTCCTCCCGGATGCCCCTTCGAACCCCGCTGCCCGCACCGGGTTGCCGCCTGCGCCGAGGGACTCCCTCTGCTGGTCGAGGTCGGCCCAAAACACAGGGCTCGATGCCCCGTCTTGAATCCGCCCCGAGTCTGATGCTGCGGAGACGCGGCAAGCCGCGTCTCTACAGGAAACAAGATATCCCGCCTCGTCGTTCCCCTTCAGAAAAGCTATAATCCTCCCTTTGTGCGCATCCTTCTTCTTAGCGACATTCACAGCAACCTCGAAGCGTTGGACGCCTGTCTGGCCAGCGCTCCTGCCCACGACCTCGTCGTCAATCTCGGCGATACCGTCGGCTACGGCGGCAATCCCAACGAAGTCATTGCCCGCTCGCAAGCTCTCGGACGCATTTTCGTGCGCGGCAATCATGACAAAGCCGTCAGCGGCCTGATGAACCTCGAGGATTTCAATCCCGTCGCCGGCCTCGCCACTCTCTGGACCCGCGACCAACTCACCCCCGAAAATCTCGACTGGCTGCGCTCGCTCCCGCAGGGGCCCATCAAACTCGACGAACTCCCCGGCATCCAGTTCGTCCACGGTTCCGCGCTCGACGAAGATGAGTACATGGTCAGCGCCCGCGACGCCATCGAACCCCTCATCACCGATCCCGTCCCCATCACCTTCTTCGGACACACTCACCTCCAGGGCGGATTCGTGCTCTCGGGTGAAATCAGCGAAGCCTACCGTCCGGGGTATCGCACCGTAGGGCAGAGCGAGTCGTCCGACTGGCCGCTCCGCAAAGATCGCCGCTATCTCATTAACCCCGGCTCCGTAGGCCAACCCCGCGACGGCGACTGGCGCGCCGCGTTTGCTGTATTCGACTCTGGTGCCTGGATCGTGAGTTTCTATCGCGTGCCTTACAACCTGCGCGTGGCGCAGGAAAAAATTCTGGCCGCGAATCTGCCGCAGCGTCTGGCCACGCGGCTCGCCGCGGGAAGATAGAACACAGGGGTTTGGCACGTGTGGGGACGGGCGCCTTCGCCCGTCCAAGCCGGGCACAGCTCGGCAGATGTCGGCGGCCGTAGGAAATCTGGATTCGCTAGAACTGCTGATGTCCCCCCGCTGTAAACTCACTCCATGCCTCCGCGTTCTTCCGGTTCCCGCAATCTTTTTTCCGCGCCGAAATCCGCGCCTGCCTCCTACACTGCCCACGTCGATGGCGGAGCTCGCGGCAATCCCGGGCCTGCCGGTTATGGCGTCGCCATTAACGATCCCTCCGGGCACCCGGTCGCCGAGCTGAGCGAATACCTTGGGCATCGCACCAACAACTACGCCGAGTATCAGGGACTTCTCGCCGCGCTGCGCTACGCTGCCGAACACCAGATCAAAGCGCTCAAGGTGATCAGCGATTCCGAACTGATGGTCCGCCAGATGAAAGGCATCTACAAGGTACGGCATCCCGACCTGCGCAAGTTGTACGACGAGGCGCAGCAACTGGCGCGGCGGCTGGAGCACTTCGAAATCAGGCATGCGCTCCGCGAACACAACCAGATTGCCGACCGGCTGGCCAACGAGGCGATGGATAGAGAGCGATAGTGTAGTATCCCGCGAGTTCGAGACCCAAATCCAAACTGCACTCCAACTAATGCCGCAAACTTTCCCCTTCCCTGCAGCCGCCCCGCCGGATTACCATTGCGCCCGTATCGCCACCCACAGGAGGACGACTCGATGATCGGAGCTCACTCATTTGTTGGAATCAATCCCTGGGCTGTGCTGGTGTCCGCCATTGCGGCCATGGTGATCGGATTTCTCTGGTATTCCCCCGTCCTTTTCGCGAATCCCTGGATGCGCTTGATGGGATTCGATCCCAATGACAAGGCCAAGATCGCCGAGATGCAAAAAGGCGCAGGCAAAATCTACGGCCTCGCGTTCGTGGCCAGCATTGTGTCGGCCGTAGTGCTCGCCAAAATCATCGATATCACCAGCGTCAACTCCATTCTCTACGGAATGAAGGTCGGCTTCGCGGTCTGGCTGGGATTTGTAACCACCGTCCAACTGACCGGCGCCCTGTTTGGCAAGCAACCCACCAAGCTCTACGTGATCAACACCGGATACCAATTGGTCTGCTACCTGGTCATGGGAGGCATCTTGGCGAAGTGGCCGCACTGAGGGAATGCAGAAGTCAGAAGTCAGATTGCAGAAGTGAAGAGTCTACAGCGAGAGCGGCACACAGCCACTTCTGTAATCTGACTTCTGCCTTCTGCAATCGCTTCACTCTCCCGCCGAGTGATCGTGCACAATCTTCCAGCCCTCGGGAAATTTGCGGAAGACCAGCGTGAACAGGCCATGCAGCGTCTTTCCGTCCGACATGGTCAGATGAAACTCGCCGCGCACAAACGCCGCATCCGGCCCCAGCATCTCGATCCGCAGGTTCGCGAATTCCAGCTTCCCCATTTCGTGCCCCGCGCCCTGATAGTTTTTCTTATAGCGATCGAGCGCCGCCTGCCAGCCCTTCGACTCACGCCCTCCCGAAAAGAATGTCAGCTCGGGCGAGTTCCAGTACCCGGCCATGAAGCCTTCCAGATCCTGCCGGTTCCATGCCGACTGTTGCTCCTCAATCACTTTTCGAATCGCGACTCGTGCGGCATCGCCCGCATCCTGCCCAATACCAAGAACGGCCAGAGCAGCCATCACCCCCACCAGCAAGACAAAATCACGCATGAGGCCTCCCTAAGCATCCCCGAGTATCCTACTGTTTTAGATTTCTTGTGGCGGAGAGAAAAGTGGAAAAAGGAACAGAATCGATTTGTGATGGGTAACCCTAGAAGTTAACTCCCAGAAGCCCAGGGTGATAGCTGAGAGCTGACGGTTGAAAGCTGAACGGCTTACGCCCCGCCCTTTTTCGCCGCGGCGGCGACCTTTACCTTCACCGTCTCCCAAGGCCGCTTCGGACGCGCCACCTCGGGCTGGTCGCGATCCTTGATGCGATCGTATTGGTACGACTCGCTCACCGTTCCGAGCGACTCGTTGTAGAGGCTGGGCAGGGCCAGCGCTTCTTTCATTTCTTCGGCGAACTGATGCAGCGCTTTCAGGTGGTCGGCCGTCGCCGGCACTTCGGTCTTGGTCGTCTTCAAAAACTGCTGGTAGCCGCGATTGACCAGCTTTGAAATCTCGCTGCCCATCATGTATCCGGGATAGGCGAAAATTTTCACGCCGCCGTCGTCCGTCTTCTGAATCGCCGCCGAGCAGTTGTACTTCTTCAGGAACACGCGGGTTTGCGTGCCCGGAGCCTCAATCAGGTCAAAGCCATGATCGCGCAGCCAACTGACCGCGTCTTCGTAAGTTCGTTGTTCGACTTTCGCTGCCATTGATGAACTCAATTCTCGTTGCATCAGGTTAGATGCGGCTTTCACCGATTCGATGGAACCAAAAGTGTCCCCGACGAATCTAATTACGGTAGAATTTAACAACGCTAGTATAGATATACCTTTTTGGAATTGCGGGCACATTACTCTAGTCATGAGCGCATCCCGTTCAATGTCACCAGCAGCTTCCGGCTCCGGGTCCCCGCCGTCGTCTTTCCGGGCTAAAGCCGCGTCTGGCCTGCCCGGAGAAGCTGTGCTCGCTCAGATCGGCAACACGCCCCTGCTGCCGCTCGACGCGCTCACCCGTGATCTTCCAAGCGTAAAACTGTTGGGCAAGGCCGAATGGCATAACCCCGGCGGATCCGTCAAGGATCGTGCCGCCGCCCGCATCGTCTCCGAAGCGCGCCGCACGGGCAAACTCGCTCCCGGAAAGATTCTGCTCGATTCCACCAGCGGCAACACCGGAATCGCCTACGCCATGCTCGGCGCCGCTCTCGGATTCTCCGTCACCCTCTGCGTGCCGGAGAATGTTTCTCCCGAGCGAAAACGCATTCTACAGGCATACGGGGCAAATATCATCTACACCGATCCCGCCGAAGGTTCCGACGGCGCCATCAAGATCGCACGCCAGCTCGCCGAGCGCCATCCCGATCTTTATTTTTACGCCGATCAGTATTCGAACGACGCCAACTGGCGCGCGCACTATGAAACCACCGCCAACGAAATCTGGCAACAAACCGAAGGACGCATTACGCATTTCGTCGCCATGCTCGGCACCACCGGAACCTTTGTCGGAGCCACACGCCGTTTGAAGGAGTTAAATCCGAACATTCGCTGTATCTCGCTGCAACCCGACTCCGCCTTCCACGGCATCGAAGGCGCGAAACACCTGCCCTCGGCCATCCTGCCCCGCATTTACGATTCCTCGCTCGCCGACCAGAATCTGGAGATCACGACCGAAGACGCGCACGCCATGTGCCGCCGCCTGGCGCGCGAACAAGGACTGCTCATCGGAGTCTCCGCCGCGGCGGCCCTGGTGGGCAGCCTGCAGGTTGCCGAGCGCCTGAAGATCAATCAACGCGCCACCATCGTGACCATCCTCTGCGACTCCGGCGAAAAATATCTGAGCGAGAGATTCTGGAGTGAAGAATAATTGCAGAAGTAAGAAGTCAAATTGCAGAAGTGAAGTCCCGGAACTTTACTTCTGCAATTTGACTTTTAACTTTTGACTTTAACCGATGCTCAGGCTCTCCCAGTCCGCTTATGCCTCCCTTCGTCAACACGGAGAGGAAACCTATCCCCACGAGTGTTGCGGCGTGCTCCTGGGGCGGTTTGACGATGACGGCGCGAAGACCGTCGGTCGCGTCGTCCGCTGCTTCAACACCCGCGCGGACTCGCCCCACAACCGCTACAGCATCAATCCCAGGGAACTCATCCACATTCAGCGCGAAGGGCGCGAGCGCGGCGAGGATATCGTCGGCTTCTATCACTCCCATCCCGACCACCCCGCGCAATGGTCGTCCACCGACCTCGCCGAAGCCCACTGGTTCGGCTGCTCCTACGTGATCACCAGTGTGGAGAACGGCGCCGCTGCGACTACGAATTCGTTCCAGCTTGTAGGGACTGACGAGGCCGACAAGAAATTCGTGGACGAAAAGATTGAAGTCATCTGACGATCAGGCTCATTTCCGTACTTGCATCTTTCTCCAGTACGACAGCATCTTCTCTCTATGCCCCATATTCAGATTCCGTCTCCACTTCGCCAGTACTCGGGGAAACAAGCCTCGGTCGATGTCCCGGCAAAGACCGTGGGCGAGGCCCTGGCTGTCCTCGTCTCGCAGCATCCCGACCTGAAACGCCACCTCTACACCGAGGAAGGCAAGCTGCGCACGTTCGTGAACGTATACGTCAACGACGAAGACATGCGCTACCTGCAAAAAGAAGCCACCGCACTGAATGACGGTGATACCATTTCCATCGTGCCGTCAATTGCAGGAGGAAGCTTCTAGCTGATTTTCATGGCCACGCTGACCGAAACCAAACCCGAAGCCGTTCTAAGCAACGACGAAATCCTGCGCTACTCGCGCCATCTGATCATGCCCGAGGTGGGCATGGAGGGCCAGCAAAAGCTGAAGGCCGCGAAAGTCCTGTGCATTGGAGCAGGCGGACTCGGCTCGCCGCTCGCGCTCTATTTGACGGCCGCAGGCGTTGGCACGCTGGGCATTGTGGATTTCGACGTCGTGGACTACACCAACCTGCAGCGCCAGATCATTCACTCGACCGACGACGTTGGCCGCAAGAAGATCGATTCCGCCAGCGACAAGCTGAAGGCGATCAATCCCTACCTGAACCTGCGCCCGTTCGATATG
>Ga0074046_10000794_pt1 | contig 29072 bp, 26 predicted proteins | sample BogForMeECP23OM3_FD_94441 | JGI IMG/M metagenome (GOLD analysis project Ga0074046, IMG submission 94441) | Bog forest soil microbial communities from Calvert Island, British Columbia, Canada - Bog Forest MetaG ECP23OM3 | ecosystem: Environmental > Terrestrial > Soil > Wetlands ... | reverse complement strand
TGCGAAGCGAGCCGAGGGCGGCACGGGACACCCTCCGAGCCTCGAGCGCCCAGCGGCGGACCGCCCGTGGCGGACCGCCGGAATCCAGCTGCAGTTTCCAGTCCGGTTAAGTGGATACCCCGGTACGACGTAAACCGGACAGCACGGACGCCAGCACCGCCGTGTCCCTGGAAGCCACAGGCACGCGCGGCCGCCTTCTGCCCACCAGTCGCCTCGAGGCGTTCTCGGACGGCGTGTTCGCGATCGCGATCACCCTGCTCGTCCTGGAACTCCACGTGCCGACCGGGCAAGAGGTACTGGTGAAGGGACTCGAACATGAGTGGCCCCGGTACCTGGGTTACTTCGTCAGCTTCGCCTTCATCGGCGGGGTGTGGATCGCGCACAGCAACATGACGCGGTTCATCAAGGCGGTCGACCCCGGCCTCATGCGCCTGAACCTGATGCTGCTCCTGTTCGTCTCGTTCCTCCCCTTCACCACCGCGATCGTGGCAACGCATCTGTTCGTCTCGTCCCTGCCCTTCACTCACCCCGCGGTCACACACGCCGGCCTGACGGCCGAACGCGTCGCCGTCGTCCTGTTCGGCCTCAACCTGACCCTGGCGGCACTCATGGTCTACCTCGAGATCAGGCACGCCGGGCACACACAGGGTCTGGCCGCCGACGACATGGCCGAGGAGGAACTGCAGGCCTTCGCCAAGGAACGCCGGGCCGCAGCGCTGCTCCAGGCCGGCGCCGCCGTCGTCGGCGCCTTCCTGCCCGTCACCGCCGTGGTCTTCTACCTCGCGGTATCGGTGCTCTACGTCGTCGAGCCGCTCTGGCACATACGCATCCACATACGGCGCCCCAGCCAGCCCGGATGAAACGCCGATCGCAGGACAAGCCGCGGAACCGTCTGATGGCATCACACCAGCAGCCACCGCCAGGCACCGTTAGCAGTGCCCGAATGACCGCCGACGGCCCAGCCCGGCACCGATTGCTGAGGGCGGGCGGAAAGCGGTTCCGGGGAGAACGTGTGATCGCGAGGACGGGCGGCGACGGGCAGCGTGGCGCAAAGGGCAGCAGTTCCCGACTTAAGGAGGCCCGTTCGAATCATGGATCACCAGCCACCGATAACGGGCACCGGGCTTCGTACGCCCCGTGCCGCGGCCGTCGCGGGAATCCTTTTCTCGTTGTTGCTCGGCCTGGTTCTCATCCTCATCACCGTCTCGGCACCTTCCGATCCGGCCAAGGCCGGTGCATGGCTGACAGATCCGGGGCGCCGCGGCGCCATCGTCGTCGCGCTGAACCTGGTGCCGTTCGCGGGCATTGCCTTCTTGTGGTTCATCGGGGTCGTGCGAGACCGGATAGGACAGCGCGAGGACCGGTTCTTCGCGTCGGTGTTCCTCGGCAGCGGCCTGCTGTTCGTGGCCCTGCTGTTCGTCGGGGGCGCCTTTGCCGGCGGGCTGATCGCGGAGGCGGCGGCGGGATCGGCGGCAGCGCTCCGCCCGGATACGCTGGCGGTCGGCCGCCAGGTCACCGGGCTCCTGCTGCACGTGTATGCGATGCGGATGGCCGCGGTGTTCACCATGAGCACAGCTACCATTACGCTGCGGACGAAGGTGGTTCCGCGATGGATCGGGATGCTCGGATTCGCCGTCGCCGTCGTCTTGCTAGTCAGCGTGGGCCTGACTGCCTGGGTGGAGCTGCTGTTCCCCGCGTGGATCCTGTTGCTCAGCATCGATATCCTGCGGACAGGATTGAGGCAGTCTTCCGGCGCTGCCAGGACGGTCATCGGCGCATAGGCATGATCGAGTCGGCCGCAGGCGGGCGGGTGAGCGGTGCCTGGCGAGGGAAGCCGCAGACCGCATGGTCGCTATCCGCCTACCTCGCTCGTCTGACCGTTCGTGGTCACTTTGCCACACTGGTCAGGGTCATGCCGATCACGGGCCTGAATCCCAGGTTCCCGGCGCCCCGGTGCTGCCCGCCTGATCCGTGAGGTCACACGCCGCGCGGCCGTGAGGTGGATCTCGACGCCCGCAGGGCGCGAGGCCCCTGGCTGTCCGTGGCTGGCATGAATACTCTGCCCAGCGTCTCGAAGCTTGCCGGCCGCCGGGCCCGCAGGACGCCGGCGGCGATGGCCCCCAGGCCGAGCCACCCGAGCGCCGCGAAGGGCAGCAGGTCCGCCAGTGTATGCGCACGGGGATGAAGGATCCCCCACAAGGGAAACAGGAACAGGACGGCGGCCGTTGCCGGGACGAGCAGATGCCGCCAGAGCCGGAACTGGTCGCGGAACTCGGTGCGGAACGCACGGATGGCCGCGATGTTCACGGCGAGGTAGATGAGCACAATCGACAGCCCGCCCGCTCCGGCGAGATACCCGAACGTGCGCGCGCCGCCGTCGGCGTAAGTCAATGGCAGCCCGAGCATGAGCGCGAGCACGGCGACGCAGCCGATCGAGACGGCCGGGGTCTGGCGGCTGGATAGGCGGGCGAGTGAGGCCGGGAGGGCCTGCTCGCGTCCCATCGCGAACAGCACCCGGATGGCTGCGTTGACCACAGCGACGGCGAAACCCAGGCCGGTGAGCACGACCACCAGGTCGATGGTCCACAACGCCGAGGGTGACCAGTACCGGCTGGTCAGATAACCCAGCAGGCTGGGCTGCCGGGCGAAGCCGGGGATTCCTCGCCGGCCCACGCCGAACGTCTCCGCGCAGACGACGAGCAGATAGAAAATGCCCGCCACGATAACGACGCCGATGGTGCTTGCGGGGATGGAACGGCGCGTGTTCCTCGCTTCCTCACCGAGCGCGGCGGCGGCCTCGAAGCCGGCGAACGCGGTGATGCCGTAGATCATGGCATCGGTGATGTCGGTGAGCTGGCCGTTCGGCGACGATGCCGGTGAGAGAACGGCGACCGAGTAATGCGCTGGACCGATCTTGACCAGGATCGTGATGGCCAGCGCCGCGATGACGACCACTTCCCCCGCGACAAGGACCAGATCGACCGAGGATGAGGTCCTGATGCCCAGGTAGGCGACCAGGACCACGGCGCCCAGGATCACCAGGAACAGCACCCAGCCGCCGATGGTCACGTGCAGTGTGTCGGCTACCAGCTGCGACGCGTATGCGCTGGTCAGCGAGATGCCGGCGGGCACGTACAGCGCGTAGGCGAAGACCATCATCCAGCCGGTCAGGAAACCCCCGGTCCGGCCCAGCCCGCGGCTGTTGTAGGTGTACAGCGAGCCGGCCGACGGCAGCCGCCGAGCGAACTCCGCGATGCTGCTCGCGCAGCACACGGACGCGACGAACGCGATCAGGACGACCAGCGGAGACGCGAACCCGGCGTACGACACGACGATGACCAGCCCGCCTACCGCCGCACCAGCCGGGGCCACATTGCTCGCACCAAACGCGATCACCCGCGCCGACCCGACAGCCCCGCGGGGCAGCCCGCGGGACTCATCACCGCTAGCGTCCATGCGCGGGCCTTCCTTGCCGCGGGGCGCGCCCACGCGGTACGGCATGCTCACAATGCCCAGGGCAGAGTCGCCGATGCTCACGGGAGGCTGGCCGGACGCCTTCGCGTCCAGGACCCCGCCGTGATCATATGCCGTAACTTCAGCTTCCCCGCTGGAAATGCCCGGCGCATCACCCAGGCAGGGCGAAGGCCATGCGTGTTCGGGTGCCGGTATCCCGGCGGACGACGGCGCCATCAGCGTCGTGGCGGGGCCTGCTGGTCGCGGCGGTGAATACATGGTCACGGATCTCGCGGCTCGCGCGATCCAGCTGCTGGGTCGGTCCCCACCGCGCTGGGTAGCTGTCCTTCGGCCCTGCCGCGACCTCAGTCATTCGGTGGCGGCGCTACCAGGTGCATGTCGATTACCTTAAGCCCGAGGCCGGTGATCCGCAGTACGAGCCCGGACAGGGCTGCCTGGTCGGGCAGCTCGGCGCGAAGGGTTGTCGTGTCCGGGCCTACGGTGACCTCGCAATCATCGAATTCCGCGCGCAGTGTAGAGCCCGCTTGACCGGTGAACGTGATCTCATATGTCTGTAGTCGCACCAGGGTTACCCCTCGTGGTCTGATGGTTTAACCTGCCGCCAGCGTGGCTGCCACCCTGAGGCCACGTCATCACCCACCCCAGGGTGACCCGGGACCCCGCGGCATGGCCCGAGATCGTCGCGACCATGATGGAGGCGCACTGGCGCTCGGTTGTGCGTCCGGATCGGCTGGAGGGCATCGGCGCCTTCAACGAAGGCCAGGGAGCCGAGCTTTCAGGATCCCGGCCATTGATGAGCAGGCCCGCGGGTCGTTATCGCTCAGGGAAGGTCATGGCTGGGCGAACTCGATGACGACCTTGATGTCGTCGGGTGTCCGCTGCAGCGCCTGCTGGGCCTGCTCAGGGCGGGCACGCCGGGTTATCAGCTGTTCGAGCCACGCGGGGTCGGCCGCGGCGAGCACCCTCGCGGCGCGGTAGTAGTGCCGCCGGTTGGCGTTGACCGAGCCGAACACGGCGATGTTCTTGAGCACTACGTCGGTGGCCAGGGTGGTCGCCGAGACGGTGTCGGGGGTGGTGGGGGAGCCGACTCCAGTCAGGCAGATGATGCCGCCGGGAGAGACGGTCTCCATCGCCTGGCGGACCAGCTGGATCACGCCGGTGCACTCCACCACGATGTCGGGGTGCAGCTCCAGGTCGGCGATGGGCCCGGTGTGGTAGCTGGCGCCCAGCTGTTTGACCAGGGCAGGTTTGGGACCTGAGGTGGCCCGGTCCAGGACGTGGGTGTCGGCGCCGTGCTGCACGCCGATCAGGGCTGCCAGCAGCCCGATGGGCCCGGCGCCGACGATCAGGACCGTTTGCGGATCCCAGAAGGTACGCCGGCCGATGGCGCCGATGTGCTCCCATGCCTTGGCCACGACGGTGGTGGGCTCAAGGAGTACCCCAAGCGTCCCCAGGGTCTTGTCTACGCGTACCGCGTAGTCGGGTTCGATCCGCCAGCGCTCGGCCATGAACCCGTCGGCCTGCTTGATACCGCGCTCGGTGTAGCGGCCATTGGAGCACATGTCCCATTCTCCGACCGCGCAGTTCGGGCAGGGTGCCGGGTCGGGCCGGCGGACGATGCCCACGACGTGCTCGCCGACGGCAAAGCCGCTCGGACCCGGGTCAACGACCCGGCCGAGCGATTCGTGGCCTAGGATCGGCCGGTCACGTCCCGGGGGCGCCCAGCCGTAGCTGCCGCTGGCGATCTCGGCGTCGGTGCCGCAGATCCCGGCGGCCAGGGCCTCGACCACCACCGAGCCCAGGCTGGCGTCGGGTTCGGGAACTTCTTCCAGTCGCACCGACCCCGCCGTCCCGGGCGCCACTGTCACGGCCTTCATAGGTCCTCCCGGAACCGGCGATAGCACCCAGGCAGAACTCGCCGCCTGCCTCAACCATAGACTTCCCGGCCCGCGGCCGCCGCAGACATCCCTGGCCAGGAGAATAAGTAAAGGCCACGTTTTCCTGCGTTTCACGGGAACGACACCTGTCGTTGGACATGTCGTCACCCCCGGCTGGGTGAGGTGCTAGCGCCGCCAGCATGCGACGATCCCGGAATGGACAAGACCCCGGTCTCCGCCGGACTGTTCTACCCGGACGGCCCGAAGGCAGCCCCGAAGTGGCCTGTACAGAGCGATGGACATGGTTCCGTTGGGCATGTTCTGTGCGGGCATCCCGTCAGGTCGCCTCGACGTGTGCGCCGGCGGCTGCCGTGACGCCGGAGTCGAGCCCCGAGGGCACGCGCTCGCAGCGTTGGCTGGCGCGGCTGAGTTTCCTGCTCGCGGGCGTGGCGATCGTGATCCTGGTGGTTTTCGCCGGGCTGAAGAGCGTGGCGATGCTTGCCGTGGGCCTGGCCGCCGCGGCGGTAAGCTTGGCCGCCGCGTTCTTGTTCCTTTCCCAGCGCGGCATCCGGCGCTGGTTGTCGCTCGCGGTCTTCGTCCTTGCGCCGATTGCTGTGATCGTCGTTTACGCGTTCAGGGACCTGCTGTGGGTGGCGGTCGCGTCGGCCGCGGCCTGGCTGCTCGCCACCGTGACCGCGCGCTGGGCGCTGGCCGGGAACCCAACGGACTGGCGCATGCCCGAGCATCCGGCGGAGCCGCCTGCCCGGCACCCGTACCTGATCATGAATCCGAAGTCCGGCGGCGGGAAAGTCGAGAAGTTCGACCTGAAACGCAAGGCCGAAGACCTCGGCGCGGAGGTATTTCTCATCGGCGGGTCCGAGCCGGTCGACGTCGCCCAGATAGCTCGTGAGGCCGTGGCCCAGGGTGCCGATCTGCTGGGCGTCGCCGGAGGCGACGGCACGCAGGCGCTGGTGGCCGGCGTCGCCGCCGAGCATGGCCTCCCGTTCGTGGTGATCACCGCGGGCACGCGCAATCACTTCGCCCTCGATCTCGGGCTGGACCGTGAGGACCCGCCGGCCTGCCTTGGTGCTTTGTCCGATGGTGTCGAGCTGCGGGTCGACCTTGGGCAGATCAACGGCCAGGTCTTCGTCAACAACGCGTCGTTCGGCGCGTACGCCGAGGTCGTCGAGACCCCGGCCTACCGGGGCGACAAGCTGAAGACAACGCTGGACCTGCTCCCGGACCTGTTGCAAGGCCACCGCGGCGCACGGCTGTCCGCGCGGGCGGACGGCACGGAGATCCGGTCGCCGCAGGCGCTGCTGGTGGCGAACAATCCGTACGGAACCGGGGACATCGCCGGCCTGAGCCGCCGCGCCCGGCTGGATGGCGGCGTGCTCGGCGTGGTCGGCGTCAAGGTGCGCAGTGCCCGGCAGGCCGCTGACCTGGTCCGCGGCCGGCGTGCGACCGGACTGAGCGTGCTGACCACGAAGGAAATCCAGATCAGCGCCGACGCGGCCCGGATCCCGGTCGGCATCGACGGCGAGGCGGTATCGATGCCGGCGCCGGTGACCTGCACGATCTGGCCATCCGCGCTCCGCGTCTGGGTGCCGAGGGACCGTCCCGGCGTCCCCGCGCCGAAGCCCCCGGTGAACTGGGCTAGGCTGCGGCAGCTCGCGGGTGTCCGCCGGGAGCGTGCCGAGGCGGCGACGTGAGAGCCGTCTTTGAGCACGCGACGGGGCTCGGTGATGCGGTGCGCCAGCCCGGGAGCTGTCAGCGCGGACGGTGATCTTCGCCGTGTGATTGCCTGCTGACAATGAACCGAGCCAGCGGCAGCAGCAGGATCATCGCCTGGACAGGAATACCCGGCCCTGGACGCAGTCGCGTCGGTCACGGCGGCATCGGCCCCTCAGTGCGCCCGTGATAGGACAGGCCCGGCCGTCCCGGCGCCGTGGTCGAGCTGGTAGTCCAGGTTGATCGCGGCGCTGATGAGCGCCAGGTGGCTGAACGCCTGCGGGAAGTTGCCGAGCTGCTCGCCGGTGCTGCCGATCTCCTCGGAGTACAGGCCAAGATGGTTGGCGTAGGTGTGCATCTTCTCGAACGTCAGCCTCGCCTCCTCGAGCCGCCCGGCGCGCGCCAGCGCTTCCACGTACCAGAAGGTGCACAGGGAGAAGGTGCCCTCGTCACCGGCTAGCCCATCGGGGGAGGCGGCCGGGTTGTAGCGGTAGACGAGGCTGTCGGAGACGAGCTCGCGGTCCATGGCCTCCAGGGTCGAGATCCACATCGGGTCGCGGGGCGCCACGAAGCCCTGCAACGGCATCATCAGCAGCGAGGAGTCGAGCACCTCGGTGCTGTAATCCTGGGTGAACGCACGGGTCCTGGGGTTCCAGCCACGTTCCATGATCTGGTTGTAGACGCGGTCGCGCTCGGTGGTCCACCGCTGCACGTTCGCCGGGCGGCCCCGGCGCGCGGCCATCCGGGTGGCCCGGTCCAGCGCGACCCAGCTCTGGAACCGTCCGTAGGTGAAGTCCTTGCGGCCCCCGCGCGTTTCCCAGATGCCCTCGTCCGGCTGGTCCCAGTTGCCGCACACCCAGTCGATCATGCGGACGATGTGCAGCCAGCCCTGGTGGGCGGCCTCCACACTCTGGGTGTCGGCGAGGTACATGGCGTCCATCGCCTCGCCGTAGATGTCGAGCTGCAACTGGTCGGCGGCGCCGATGAGCCGTCCCTTATCCAGGTGTACCTGTAGTCCCAGTTGCGCTCACCGCCGGCCTGCTCGGGCAGCCCGGCGGTGGGAGCGGCGACGACCGCGCTGGTCGGCGCGTAGGTCATCAGCTTGAGCGTGATCGCCGAGCGCGCCATCATCTCCCGCCAGCGGCCGGTGTAGGACGAACGGTTCAGCCAGCCGCGCCAGAAACGAACGGTCTCGTCTGCGAGGCGCTGGATCTCTTCGGGCGGCAGCCGGCGGGGCTGGCCGCCCATCGTCTCGAGCACGATGCCGCCGGTCTGGCCTGCCCGCAGTGTCCGGGCCGCCCGCAGCCCGTCACCGTGGCGCTCTACCGTGACGCCCTGATCGGCCAGCGCGGTGCCCGGCGTGCCGACCGTGTGCAGCGTCAGCTCCATGCCGTCGGCCTGGAACACGGCACCGTCGTCGGACAGCTCCAGCTTGTGCGGCTGGCGCGCGTAGTCGAACCGCGGCTGGAAGTCCATCACGAACCGCATGGTGCCGCGTACCACCCGCAGCTGCCGCACGAGCCGGTGCCGGTCCGTCGCCGCCCCCGGTTCGACGGGCATGAAGTCGCAGACCTCACCGACTCCGTCCGGGGGTCATGAACCTGGTGATCAGCATGGCCGTGTCCGGGAAGTAAAGCTGCTTGCTGACGTAATCCTCGCGGTCGGGCCCGACGCGGAAGTGGCCGCCGTGGTCCGCATCGAGCAAGGACGCGCACACGCTGGGCGAGTCGAAGCGGGGGCAGCAGAACCAGTCCACGGTGCCGTCTGTCGTCACGAGCGCGGCCGTCTGCAGATCTCCGATCAACCCATGATCGCTAATGTTGGGGTAGCGAGCCATCATGCTCTCCTTCTGGCCGTGAGACATCGACAGACCCGCGGCAGAAAGCTCGATGATCCACGCACCGGCCCATTGGGATACGACAGCCACCATCCTCGGCCATCGGCATATCTGCCGCCTCACCCCGGTAGGGGTGACCCGCAGCGCCGCAGGACCATTCCGGCCTTCCCGGCGGAGCGGCTCACGCGACCGGTTCTTGGCCCGGCCCAGGTCCCTGTGGATAGCAGCTCACCGCTGCGGAATGCTCTTCCGAGCGCTCGATATCCCTGGCGGGATGCCCGTTCCAGGAGTGGGATTAAGTTGCCGCCAGCCGGTATGCGGGTGGAAGTGTGGGTGTCCTCGTAGGTGGCTGCCTGCTGTACGTCCTCGCTCGCGTTGCCCATCGCGATGCTCAGGCCGCTTCGCCGGAACATCAGCACGTCGTTTGCTTGGTCGCCGAGCGTGGCGATCTGCTCCAGCGGGATCTGGTAGAAGTACGACATGCGCTGGACCACGACACCCTTGTTGGCCATCGGGTGCGTCACATCGACATAGTGCGGCTGCGACCGGGCGGCTGAGACGTGCGTCCCGAACTGCTGCTGCACCGCGGTCTCGCACCGCGCGACCCGATCGTGGTCATCGCTGACGCCGACGATCTTGACTACCCGATCGAGGAGACCGTCGTAACTGGGCACGATGGTCGGCTCAAACTGCACGGTCCCCGCTTCCCTCGCCGCGTGCGGCGCATGGGGATCGGTGACGTACCACTCGGCAGCGCGGTAGATCCACGGGTAGAGACCGTGCGCGCCGATCGCGTCGATGACGGCGGACGCGATATCGGCGGGGACAGGCCGTTCGTCGGCGATGGTCATGTCCGGCATCACGATGATCCCGCCGTTGAAGGCAGCCATCGGCCCGCGCATTTCCAGTGGGTGCACCAGCATGCGCATGCCACGCGGCGGGCGCCCGCTGGTGATGGCGAAGAGCACACCGCGCTCGTGCAGCCTCTCGATCGCTTCGATCGCACGGGGAGTCAGTGCCTTGGCCTTCGTGACCAGGGTGCCATCCACGTCCGCCAAGACCGCGGCGATCGTCTGGGCGGCCGGGATAGAAGCGTCAGCCATGTCTTTGCCCCAACCTTCGGTGACGGAGCCCGCCTTGTCCGGCGCCGGTGCCGCTGGTCCTGGAGAGCGCGATGGCGGGATTGCCGGGACTGTCCTGAGAATTGTTAGCTGACGTTAGCGGCGGCAGCAGCGCCGGGTTACGGAAATATCTCCTTGGCGCCGCGCGCGTGGCATCTGCCCAATGGATGGCTAGACACCGGGCGAGGCCGCGGAGGAGGAACCCTGATGGCCACGGCGACCAGCGAGGGTGTTCCCGGAGCCGGCCATCAGCTGACGGACCGGCTGCGCGCGGCGGTGCTGGGACCGCGGGGCGGGGGCACCACCAGGCGTCGGGCATCTGATGCATTCCGGCTGGGTCTTGCGGTTGTCGTGGTGGCGGTGTCCATCCCGGTCATGAGGGCCAACTCGGCGGCCGAGCTGAGCATTGTGCGCGCGGTGCACCCGCCGCCCGCGGCGATCAGCTGGCTAGTCACCTTGGTCTTCTGGCTCGGTTCGGCCGGGGTCAGCGTGCTGCTGGTCGTCGTCGGGCTGCTGGTCCCGCGGTTGACCGCGGTCCGGCGGGCAGCGGTGGCCGCCGTGCTGACCGGGGGGGTGTGCGCCCTGCTCGGCGCATTGCTCGGGCCGGCGGCCGGGCGCCCGCCGGTCAGCGAGCTTGCCGGGGTGAACGCCGGCTATCCGGTCACGCAGATCGCGGTGGCGATCGCCGTGGCGGCCACCGCACTGCGCTATTTGAGCCGTCCGGTGCACCGGCTGGTGTGGTTCCTGGTCGCCGTGGCTGTGCTTGCCGCGGTCTGCGGCGGGGAAGCGCTGCCGGTGAACGCCATCTCCAGTGTGGCACTGGGCTGGGGCGTCGCCGCGGGCCTGCACCTGGCCGTGGGATCGCCGCTGGGCCTGCCGTCGGCGGCGGAGGTCACAGAGTGGATCGCGGACCTGCATGTCGCAGTGGCGGATATAGCAAGGGCGCCCCGCCAGGTCTGGGGGGTGGAGCAGTTCACCGGCCGTGACCCAGCAGGCAGGGCGATCGAGCTGTCGGTCTACGGCCGTGACGCGTCCGACGCCGGGGTGCTAGCGAAACTGTGGCGGTTCGCCGTGTACCGGGATTCGGGCGCCACCCTCATCATGGATCGCCTGCAACAGGTCGAGCACGAGGCCTACCTCACCTTGATGGCCGCGCGCGCCGGGGTGCCGGTGCCCGACGTGCTCGCCGCCGGCCGGTTCGGGCCCAGCAGCGATGCGGCGCTGGTCACCAGGGTGCCCGACGGCCCGGCCTTGGCCCAGGCCGACGGTGCGGCCCTCACCGACGGCACCCTGGATGAGATCCTGCGGGCCGTGCTGCGGCTGCGCGAAGCCGGCATCGCACACGGGACGCTCGGCGGCGACACCATCATCGTGTCCGGTCAGGGCGTCTGTATCCGGAACTTCCGTCGCGCGTCCGCCTCGGCTCCAGCCCGCCGCCTGGACACCGACCTGGCGGCCGCGCTGGCCGCCGTGGCGGTGCGGGCAGGCGCCGAGCGCGCGGCCGCGGCGGCCACCCGGACCCTCGACGCGGACACCGCCCGCGGCGCCCTAGTGCACCTGCAGCGCTCGGCGCTGGACCCGGGCACCGTGGCCGCGCTCAAGGAGGACAAGGACCTGCTGCCCCGGCTGCGGGACGCGGTGGCCAGCGGGGCAGGCATCGAAGTGCCCAAGCTCGCGGAGGTCAAGCGGATCAGCTGGACCAACCTGGTGTTCGCCGTCGGCTCGCTGATCGGGATCTGGGCGATCATCGGGGTGCTGTCCGGCGCCGGAGCCTCCCTGGAGGCCATCAAGGGCAGCAGCTGGGGATGGGTGGCGCTGGCGTTCATCTTCGCTCAGCTGCCGGTGGTCGCCGAGGGCTGGGCGCTGCTCGGCGCCGCCACCGGCCAGCTCCCGTTCGGCCGGTGCGTCGCGCTGGAGACGTCGAACATCTTCGTCGCGCTGGTCGGCGGCGACGTCGCCGTCTTCGCCATCCGGGTCAGGTTCTTCCAGCGACAGGGGTATGACGCCGAGGCCGCGGTCAGTGCCGGCGCCATCGCGACCACGGCCAGCTGGACCGTCAAGGGCCTGTTGTTCCTCATCTCTATCCCGTTCGCCGCCAGTTCCTTCCACGCCCCGTCGGGTTCCGGCGGCAACTCGACCGCGGTCTGGATCATCCTCGTGGTCATCCTCGCCGCCGGGATCGCCGCCGCGCTGATCGCCCTGGTGCCGCGGCTGCGTCGGCTGGCCAGCAGGCAGATCCGCCCGCACCTGCTGAACATCTGGGCCAACGTCAAGATCATCGCCACCGAGCCGCGCAAGATCGTCTACGTGCTGGCCGGCTCGACTTTGGCCCAGCTCCTGGTCGTCCTGGCCCTCGGCGCGTCGCTGCACGCGGTCGGACAGCGGGCCAGCTTCGCGACGCTGATCGCCGTCAACACGCTGGCCGCCCTCATCGGCAGCGCCGTGCCCGTACCCGGCGGCGCCGGCGTCGTGGAGGCCGGCCTGATCGCCGGGCTCACCGCCGCGGGCATCCCGCAGGATCAGGCCGTCGCGGCCGTGCTCATCCAGCGGTTCTTCGCCGCCTACCTGCCCCCGGTGTGGGGCTGGGCGACCCTGGCCTGGATGCGCCGCCGCGAATACGTATGAGCATGCTCCGCTGGCCGGGGCCCAGCGATGCGCCCGGCCAACGGCCGGGCGGCCGCCTATTCCCGGGGAATGATGACCTGCCCGGCCGGTGCCGGGCAGGCTGGACCCATGAGCGACGGCTTGAGCGGCCTGGTGAACCGGATCATCGCCTGGGCGGACGGCCTGCAGCGCAGGCATGGTGCGCTGGGATTCCCCTACGCAGTGGTGAAGAAGTACGGCGACGATGAGGGCGGCCGGCAGGCGGCGCTCATCACCTACTACGGATTCCTGAGCATCTTCCCGCTGCTGCTGCTCGGGGTGGCGGTACTGTCACGGGTGCTGGCCGATCACCCGGACCTGCGCCGGCGGCTGGTCGCCGCGATCGTGCCGCCGACGTTGCGGCCCACGATCGAGCACTCGCTGGCCACCTTGCCGACCTCGACAATCCCGTTCGTTGTCGGCCTGGTCACTCTGCTGTTGTCGGGGACGGGTGTTGTGTTCTCCGCCTACCAGACGCTGAACCACGTCGCAGCGGTCTGGCACCGCCTCCGGGCCAGTTTCGTCTCACGGTACGTCCGGGTGTTCGTGGTGCTGGCGGCGCTGATGATCGGGGCGCTGGCCGTCGGCGCGCTCACGGTGGTGGCCACCGCGCTGCCCGGCCAGTCCGGTGTGGAACGGGCGGCCGCGGTGCTTGGGTCGGCGTTGGTCGTATTCGCGGTGCTGTTGCTTGGCGCCAAGGTGTTGCTGGCGCGGCCGGCGCCGGTCCGGGCCCTGTGGCCGGGTGCCATCTTGGGCGCGGCGGCGGTGACGGTCGTGCTCAACGTCGGGGCGCCGTTGCTGGCCAGGCTGGTGACCAAGGCCGGGCCCGTCTACGGCAGCTTCGCCACCGTGGCAGGCATGTTCGCCCTGCTCTACCTGGTCGGTCAGGCGCTGGTCTATGCGGCCGAAGTCGCAGCTGTCCGCTATGCCCGGCTGTGGCCGCGCGCCCTGGACCTGACCCGCCCGACTGCGGCCGATGTCCGCGCACTGACCCTGCTGGCCTGCGAGCAGGAACGCATCCCTGCCGCTCGCGTTGAGTTCCACCTCGCGGCGCGGGCTTCCCCGCCGGTACCTGGTGGTTCCCCGCCAGCCAGCGATAGCCCAGGCTAACGCGAAGGCGTCCAGGTCAGGGCCCCGGGGCGGCCCGACCGCGCCGCGAACATCAAGGCCAGCAGCGGGCCCACGGCCCGTGCTTGTGGCACAGCCCCTGGCGGCGGCTGGTCGGCACGGACGGGTCACGCACCAAGGTGGGAGGGTCCGGGCGATTCTGGCACTGGAGGTCATCATGACATCGGCAACACTCAAGCCAGCCGGCGCGGGCGGGCGGCACGCGGAAGGCCGCGGCTACGGCCTGATCATCTTCGCATCGGTCCTGCTGCTGGTAATCGGCTGCTTCAACCTGCTCGACGGCATCGCCGCGATCGCCAACTCGCACGTCTTCATCGGCAACGCCCACTACGTGGTCGGCGACTTGCGCGCCTGGGGCTGGACCATGACCATCTTCGGCGCCCTGCAGCTGCTCGCGGCGGCAGGACTGTGGACGGGCAACCAGCTGGCCCGCTGGTTCGCGGTGGCCGTGGTCGCGCTCAACGCGATCGGCCAGATGTTCTTCATCCCGGCCTCTCCGTTCTGGTCCCTGATGATCATCGCGGTGGACATTGTCGCGCTGTGGGGGCTGTGCGCCTACGGCAGCCGCGAGAACCTGGGTGCCGCCTAGCACCGTAGCCCGCAAGCCGGGCGCACATAGAACGGAGCCGACGCCCGGCAGGATCCGGCGGGAACCTGGTACAGGCGGCGTGGCCGGGTTAGCGGGCGTCGTCTCCCGTCCTGTCCGGGCAGGACCCCGGGGCCGAGCTTGGCAGGTCGGCCCCGGGGTTCTGGGCGGTCTGCACCATAGGGACACCTTCGGCCGCATGCGTGCCCGGGCCGGCTGTGATCGTGGAAGCACGTCTGCCGCGGCCTTCAACGAGGGCTCGCTGCGAGCAGGCAGGATCGCTTATCACCGCGCCGCGGGGGATGGACAGGCATGACAGCCTGGCTTGTTCACTGCGCGGTGACGCTGGTTCCACGACCGTGCCGGTCTCGTCAATAGCCACAGCGCCGACGGCGGCCAGAGCCGCCCGAGATGCCAGGTAGTGGTGGCCGCATAGCAGGAGATCCGCTGGATGCGAGCGAGCCGGGGCCGACGGGATGAGTACCCTGACCACCGGCCTGGCCGCGCAGACCCGGCGGTTCAGCCGCCCGGACCGGTTAGCGCCCGGTCCCGGTTCCCCGCGGCCGCGTCCGGCGGCCGCCGCCTGCCCCTGGGCTGCCGTGCGGCACGCCGATCCAGCCTGTATGTTCCTTAGCATCGCGAGGATATCGCATTCACCTAACCAGACCCACCGGAGGATTCACCTAACCAGACCCACCAGAGGTAAGCAACATGGCCAAGAACAAGAGCAAGCAGAAGCAGCACGACCCGGAGGTGCAGGCGCCGCCGGGCGCAGCGGGGCAGAAGGCCGGAGTCGGCCCGTGCCCGAAGATTACGCGCAAGGTGTATGAGCGGGAGATGAGAGCCCTGCAGGGCGAGCTGGTGGCCATGCAGGAGTGGGTCAAGGCGTCGGGAGCCAAGATCTGCATCGTGTTCGAGGGCCGGGACACCGCCGGGAAGGGCGGCACGATCAAGCGGATCACCGAGCGGGTCAGCCCGCGGGTGTTCCGGGTGGTGGCCCTGCCCGCCCCGACCGAGCGCGAGAAGTCGCAGATGTACATCCAGCGGTACGTCGCGCATTTCCCGGCCGCCGGCGAGGTCGTGATCTTCGACCGCAGCTGGTACAACCGGTCTGGCGTGGAGCCGGTGATGGGCTTTTGCACGCCGGAGGCCACCGAGCGGTTCCTCGGGCTGGTGCCGGGGGTCGAGAAGACCATGACCGATTCCGGGATCCTGCTGCTGAAGTACTGGCTCGGGGTCAGCCCCAGCGAGCAGACCCGGCGCCTGGAGAGCCGCATCCACGACCCGCGGAAGATCTGGAAGCTATCGGACCTGGACCTGAAGTCCTACAGCCGCTGGTACGACTACTCCAGGGCCAGGGACGCGATGTTCGCCGCGACCGACACCGCCTGGGCGCCCTGGTACATCGCAGACACCGATGACAAGAAGCGCGGTCGGCTCAACATCATCAGCCACCTGCTCAGCCAGGTCCCCTACGAGCCGCTCGCCCCCCGGGACATCACCCTGCCCAATCGGCAGCAGGCCGGCGGCTACATAGAGCTAGACCTGCCGCTGCGGCACATCCCGACGCCGTTCTAAACCGCCAGGACGACACCGAGGGACACCGGCTGATGCCCTGCAGCGGCACCCGAGGAGCACCCCGATCGCGCTCTCGCCGCAGACGTTCCGCGGCGTGAAGTTGGCGCTGGAGATGTAGAACAGGCCCACGGTAGCCATGAACGCCAGCACCGCGAACCTCACGATCGTGGTGCCGACCTGGACTGAGCCCACCGCCATGGACGTCGAGCCTCCTGACAAGCTGATAGAACTTGCCGTCCACCTCGGACGGCGGCGCGAGGATGTACCGCCCGCTGCTCAGAAGTCCAGGTGACAGTCGGCCAGGTGACTGTGCACTGGTCCGCCCGGCGAAGTAGGCGTGCAGCCCGCCGCTGGGGGTGAGGACGTGGGCAATGGCACCGGCTAGCAGGCCGGGGACGGCGGAGCTGGCCGAACGCGGCGAACCCGTTCCGGCTGGGCCGTGCTGGTCGACGTCCAGGACCGTAGTCCCATGCAGCGAGAATGTGACGACGCCCATGGTGTGCGCGATCGCTTGCGTGTGCACCTGTTCGGCCAAGCTGATGACGCCGAGCGTGCCTGCCCCATCACCAGGCCGGCGGGGGATTCGTGCCGATTAGGAAGCTGGGGATGACTGATCGGCTGCCGACATGGACCGACGGGCAGCGCCGGTCGCGTCATGCCAGATCACCGGGAAATTGCCGGCGCCAAGCTGCTCGGTGCGCTGGAGCCGCCGGGTGACCGGCGGCTGGCGCGCTGGTGGCGCCGCATTCAGCAAGGTGGTGAGCAGGGCCCGTGTCCGCAGCAGGACCATGGGAGACTTGGATGCGGACTCGATGAGATCGTCCAGGCCAGTGCGCAGGTAGTCATCCCAGGAGGGCAGGGCCAGCACGACCCGGACAGTCCCGGCGTCATCGGCCACCTCGGCCACGTCCAGGTCACGTGATACCAAAGCCTGCAGAAGGCTCTCGATGGTGTCCAGGACCTGGACGGCGGTGGCCGGATCGTTGACCGCTGGCGACAGCGCCCGCATGGCGATGTCGGCCAGCAGGCGGAACGCGAACAGCGGATCCTGGTGGAAGGTGCGCTCTGGCCCGGTCACCAGCCCGCCCAGGACCGCCGCATCGGCCACCTCGCCGCCGTGCAGATCGGCGACTGGGGCCCCCTGCTGAAGCGTGTCACCCACGCCGGCCCGCAGCACGATCACGGTGCCGTCAGCGGCAGCGAGCAGCCGGCCCAGGTCGAGTTGCTGCAAGATCGCCTGGCGGTGCGGCCACAGGATCGCCCTGCGCTGCGGCGGCAGCGGAGTGGCCGCCTGCCGGCCTGGCGGGCACGGCCGGGGGTACAGGTCGTCGAGGATGCCGCGGCCCTGCCCGGCGATGGCCGCCAGCGTGGGCGCCAGCTGGATGGAGGCGAAGGCTTTCACCTGCAGGGTCCGGATCAAGGCGAGGGCGGCGAGCACCGCCACCACCTCGACGGCTGGCACGATCACCGACACCTTCTGCTGGTCGCCGATGACCAGGGCGGTGGTGACGGAGAACACGAACACCCCGATGGCAAAGGCGAAGGTCCGCCACACGATCGGGTCGTCGCGGAACAGGGTCAGCCGGGGCGACAGGCTGCTGAAGGCCCACTGCACGACCAGGAAGAGCAGCGAGAAGATGACGGTCACCAGCCCCAGGACGCCGAAGCCGACCGCGACCAGCGTGTCCGTCACCCGGGTGCTGGCCACCGTGGAGTCGAAGGTGATCCGGGGCAGCAGCAGGCCGAGCCCGAGCCCGGCCAGCGCGCAGAGCAGCTGCACTAGGTCGGCCCGCAGCCGGCGCCGGGGCCGCGCGAACCGCCCAAGTGGGCGGTCAGCGAGCGGCTGCATCACCGCGCCCGGACGCGGCCGCGCGGGAATCCCGTCCGCCATCGTCTTCCGCCCGTTGCCTCCGATCTGCCAGCTCGCGGGCATCCGGGCTGGCACTCAAATGCGTCGACGGGGTCTGCCCCGAGCGGGACCTGATCTGTTGTCATCAGCGATTTCCTTATTCCGTGGGCCGACCGGCGGGTCAGCGCTCAGGCCGTGAGGGCGCCGTCATCACGGCATCATTGTGTACGGCGAGCCAGTCCTTCGCCGAGTCGAGTTGCATCTTCCTGCGATGGCCGCCGGTGAGCTAGAAGACGACCGGGCTGGCGATCGTGAGACTACCGACGACGGCCCACTCGAGTACGTCCTGGTAATCGTTCATCCGCGCATGGATCGGAGGGTGCCAGCCGACATGCGATCACGGTAACTGACGTAGCCGCGGGAGCCACGAAAGTGGCATGAAGTCTTCTAATTCCGTCCCGCCAGGGCACGTTTGGCCGCGGGGGTGAGCGCCGGCGCCTCCGACCGGCTCGGGCCGCGGGCTAGCTGCTGCTCGATTTCGCGGGCCAGGGCATCAGGATCCGCCCCGGTGCGGATCAGCAACTGCCGGGTGGGCTCCAGTTTGGTGGCGGCCCGCAGCAGGTGCTCCGTGTCCAGATCGGTGCCACCCCACTCGGCGGCCTGCCGGGCCGCCGCCGCCAGCAGCTCCCGGGCGGGGATAGTGGCGGGTTCCGGGCGGGTGGTGGGTCTACCGTGCGCCGGCCGCGGCCAGGTCGCGCTCGGTGGCGAGCCGGACGGCGATGTCGATGATCATGTCCTCCTGGCCGCCGACGTAGCCGAGTTCCCCGGCCCGCTGCAGGATCTCGTGCGCGGGCACGCCGTAGCGCTCGGCGGCCCGTTCGGCGTGCAGCAGGAAGCTGCTGTACACCCCGGCCCAGCCCTGCACGATCGCCGACCGGTCCATCTTCGGCCAGCGGGGCAGGAACGGCCGGACCACCTCCTCGGCGGCGGCCAGCACCCCGCCGACGTCCACGCCGGTGGGGACGCCGAGGTGGTCGAAGGTGGCCGCGAGCACCTCGGTGGGCGAGTTGCCCGCCCCGGCGCCGAGGGCGCACAGCGCGCCGTCGACCTGCCGGGCGCCGTGCTGGTAGGCCAGCACCGAGTTGGCCACGCCCAGGGAGAGGTTCTGGTGGCCGTGGAAGCCGATCTCGGCCTGGTGGCCGATCTCCGCGTACATGGCCTGGATCCGCTCCTGCGCGTCGCCGTGGGTGGCCTCCTGCACCCCGGCCGCGATCAGGGCGATCTCGTCCACGCGGGAGAACCCGTAGTTGAACGAGGACCCGCCCAGGCCGTCGCCGTGGGTGACCTCGATGACCTCCACGCCGGCCGCGTCCAGCGCGTGCACGGTGGCGCGGACCTGCTCCTCGGTGAACTGGTGCGCCATCGCGTGACTGCCGTCGCGCAAGGTGGTGTCGGTGATGCGCAGGTGGCGCGGGGCGGAGGGGGCGGAGGTGGTGGAAGGGGTGGTGGAAGGGGCGGATGCGGCGGAGGGGGTGGGGGTGGTCATGCGGTCACCTGCTCGGAGCGGAGCTGGGCGATGACCTCGCCGACGCGGGCGGCCGCCGAGGTCATGATGTCCAGGTTGCCCGCGTACTCGGGCAGGTAGTCGCCGGCCCCCTGGACCTCCAGGAAGACGGCCACCCGGGCGTTCCCGTGCCAGGACTCGCGGGCCTCGTCGAACTGCGGCTCGGCGCGCAGCGTGTAGCCGGGCACGTAGCGCTGCACCTCGGCCACCACCTGGTGGATCGAAGCGGCGACCGCGTCGGTGTCGGCGTCGGCCGGGATGGCGCAGAACACGGTGTCCCGCATGATCATCGGCGGCTCGACCGGGTTCAGGACGATGATCGCCTTGCCCCGCTGCGCGCCGCCCACGGTCTCGATGGCGCGGGACGTGGTGTGGGTGAACTCGTCGATGTTCGCCCGGGTGCCCGGCCCGGCCGACCGGGAGGCCACCGACGCGACGATCTCCGCGTAGCGCACCGGGACGACCGAGGAGACGGCGTGCACGATCGGCACCGTGGCCTGGGCGCTGCAGCTGATCATGTTGATGTTCGGGGCGTCCAGGTGGGTGTGCAGGTTGACCGGCGGGCAGACCGGCGGCCCGAGGGCGGCCGGGGTCAGGTCGATGGCCTGCAGGCCGGCCTGGAGGTAGCGCGGCGCGTTGGCTTGGTGCGCCTTGGCCGAGGTGGCCTCGAACACCAGTTGTGGCAGCGGGTCCTGGCGCAGCAGCCAGTCCAGGCCCTCGGCCGAGGCGGCCAGGCCGAGCTCGCGGGCCCGGGCCAGCCCGTCGGATTCGATGACGCCGACCATGTAGCCGACCTCGATGTGGTCGCTGCGCTGGAGCTTGGCCAGCAAGTCGGTGCCGATGTTGCCCGGGCCGACGATGGCGGCCAGGGTCTTCGTGCCCATGTCAGTACCCATCTCCGGCCCCTTCCCAGAGGCGCTTGGTCGCGATCGCGGCGCCCTCGGCGAGCGCGGCGAACTTGGCCCACACCACGGTCGGATGCACCTCCGGCGAGAACGTCGCCCGGGAGGAGAACCCGCAGTCGGCGCTGGCGATGACGTTCTCCCGCCCGACCAGGCTCGCGTACTGGCAGATGCCGTCGGCGATGAGCTCGGGATGCTCGACGTAGTTGGTGGCGTGGCCGAGCAGCCCGGGCAGCAGGACCTTGCCGTCCGGCAGCTTCAGGTCGGCCCAGATCCGCCACTCGTGCTGGTGCCGGGGGTTGGCGACCTCGAAGGAGTAGGCGCCCGCGTTGATCCGCAGCATGACCGGCGCCACCTCGGCCAGCGGGATGTCGTTCAGCCGCGGCCCGTGGTTGAGCCCGTAACAGGTGTGCAGCCGGATCCGGTCCTCCGGGATGCCGCGCAGCGCGTGGTTGAGCGCCGCCACGTGCTCTTCGGCGCGACGGCGGCGCTCGGCCGGGTCGCTGCGGCCGTCGTCGGCCAGGATCTCGATCAGCCACGGGTCGTCCACCTGCAGCAGGAAGCCGGCCTCGACGATGGCCAGGTACTCCGAGCGCATGGCTTCGGCCACCGCGGCCAGGTAATCCTGCTCGGTGGCGTAGTACTCGTTACGGCCGAACCCGCTGGGGCTGGTCGACGGCAGGAAGGCCTCGGTCGCCCGCCCGGCGACCTCGGCGTCGGCCAGCGCGGCGCGCAGGTTGGCGATGTCGCCGACCAGCGCGGCCTGGCCGGCGTAGGTGACCGGGCCGGTGCAGACCATCACCCGCATCGGCGCCACGGCCGAGGAGTACTTCGACATGTAGCCGTGGTAGTACTCGGGGAAGTCGTCGATCTCCCGCTGCCACGACGGCGGCAGCAGCGTCTCGCCTTCGACCTGGTCGAAGCCGGCCAGCCGCTCCTTGACGTAGGTGAGGAAGGACACCTTGCCCTGCTCCCCGTCGGTGACCACGTCCAGGCCCGCCGCGACCTGGCGGCGCACCACGTCCAGGACTGCGTCGCGGACCATGTCGTCAAAGGCGGCCGGGTCGTAGGGCCGGCCGTGCTCCTTCTCCCGCATCACCTCGAGCAGGCCGGGCGGGCGGGCCAGGCTGCCGACGTGCGTAGCCAGGATGCGCTGCGTGCTGCGTTGCATGAGTCCCTCCGGCGGCTAAGTCTTCCGACAGCTGTTACTCCCAGACCGGCATGTCGTCCGGCGGCGGCACGTTCACTTCGGTGACCCGGTTGCGGTAGGCCACCAGCGCGGTCCCGCCGCCGCGGCGGATCCGGACCACCACCTCCTCGGTGTTGTACGGCTCACCGGGATCGTAACCGTGCGCCCAGGTAGCGAACGCCCGGATCGGCCCGGAGTGGGTGGCCGCGATGATCCGGGTGTCCGGCGACTCCGCCATCAGCCGGTGGAAGCCACGCCAGAACCGGCGCACGCAGGACTGCGGCGGCTCGAAGTACATCAGCGGGATGGTCAGCCACATGTAGATCGGGTCCGCCCCGCCGAGCTGGGTGCGGTAGAACCGGTCGATCTCCACCAGCCAGCGCGGCCGGTCGCCGACCGCCATCCGCTCCAGCTTCTCCATCAGCGCCTGGTACTGGCGAAACGCCGAGGTGACGTCGCGCGGCCCGTCCGGCGTCCAGACCTGGAAGTTACGCAGCTCGGGAATCGGCTCCGGCTTGCCGATCTCAGCGGAACGGCCCCACTGCTGCAGCCCGTCGGTCATGCCGCGGTAGATCTGGTCGGCGGTCTGCCGGGCCCGGCCGGTGTCGGCGCAGACGATCCGCACCTTCTGCCCGGGGCGGACGCTCTTGGACAGGCTGTGCCCCCGCTGGTGCGACTGCCAGCCGCCCATCGGGGTCAGGCCGGAGTCGGTCGAATAGCCCTGGGTGATCCCGTGCCTGATGATCCGGATCTCGGTGGCGAAGTCCTCCTGCGCCTTGCGCTCGGGCGGCGCGACGATCTCCTTGTCCCGGGACGTGCCGGCGAACTCCCTGGTGAAGCGCTCTCCGTCGACTTCGAGCAGCGCGGCGCCTTCACCCCGGGCGCCGCGCTCGCGGAACCTGCGCAGGTAGAGCGGCAGGCCGGCGTCCTCCTGGCTCGGGCTCGCAGGTTGAGCCGACTGCTTGAGCCCACGCCGTTCGGCATAACGGGCTAGGTAGTAAGGAGCATCGGTACGGTCGGTACGGCGGAACGCGGGGCCCGCCGGAGCAGGACGGTCGCCGTTCTCCTCGCTCATCAGGAGTGCCCCCTCACGAGTGCACCGTGAAGAATCGCTCGTTGACCTGGCCGGCGTAGTAGAACATGGCCCGGCCCATCTCCTCCTCGGTCCAGGTGATCGGCTCGAAGTCCGGGTCGACCCAGTAGCCGCCGGTGAACACCTCGTTCCTGTTGCCCACCGGGTCGAAGAAGTAGACGGTGTAGCCGCGGGTGACGCCGTGCCTGGTCGGCGCCACGTCGATGGTCACGCCGTTGAAGGCCAGCAGGTCGGCGGCTTCGCGCACCCCGTTCCAGTCGTCGACCCAGAAGGCGAAGTGGTGCAGCGCGCCGTTCGGGCCGGTGACGATGGCGATGTCGTGCGGGGTGTGCGAGCGCTCCAGCCAGGTGGCGAGCTGGTGGCCGTCGTTGGCGAGGATCTGTTCGGTCAGCCGGAACTCCAGCACGTCACGGAAGAACGCGCATGTCCCGTCCACGTCCTCGGCCATGATGAAGATGTGGTCCAGCCGGGGCGGCGCGATGCCGACCAGGTTGGCCGGGCGCGGCGGCGGGTTGGTCAGCGGCAGCATGTTGCCGACCTTCTCCATGCCGTAGACCAGCTCGACCAAGTGGCCCGAGGGCGCCTCGAACCTGATCGCCTCGCCCCAGCCCGGGCCCAGCTCCCGGGCCGCGAAGCGCTTGACCGCGATCCCGGCTTTTTCCACCCGGTCGGTGTAGTAGTCCAGGTCGGCCGCCTCGGCCACCTTGAACGACATGTGGTCCAGGCCGTAGGTGGGCGCCTGGCGCAGCACGACCGAATGGTGCTCGTGCTCGTCCCAGCACTTCAGGAACACCCGGCCCTCTTCGTGGGCGACCTCGATGAGGCCGACCACTTCGGTGTAGTAGGCCGTGCACAGCTCGAGGTCGGGAACCCGGACCTCGACGTGCTGCAGGCGCAGGATGCGGTCGCTCATGTGTGTCTCCTGGTCAGGTGTGGAACCGCAGGAAGCGCTGGCTGATGACGTTCTCGTAGTAGAAGAGCCCGCGGCCGAACTGGTCCTCGGTCCAGGTGATCGACGGGAAGTCCGGGTCCGGGCGGTACCCGCCGGTGAATACCTCGTTCCTGATGCCGAGCGGGTCGAAGAAGTAGATGGTGTTGCCGCGGGTCACCCCGTGCCTGGTCGGGCCCTGGTCGATCTGCACGCCGTTGAAGGCCAGGATGTCGGCGGCCTTGCGGACGTGGTCCCAGTCGTCGAGCCAGAAGGCGAAGTGGTGCAGCGCGCCGTTCGGGCCGTTGACGATGGCGATGTCGTGCGGGGAATGCGAGCGCTCCAGCCAGATGCCGAGCTGGTGACCGTTGGCGTCGAGGACCTGTTCGGTCATCCGGAAGCCGAGGACCTGCTGGAAGAAGGCCCCGGCCTCGCCGACCTCCTCGGCGTTGATCAGCATGTGGTCCAGCCGCGGCGGCGCGATCCCGGGCAGGTCGGGCGGCGGCACCGGCGCTGGGTTCAGCTTGCCGAGAATATTGCCGGGCCGGTCCAGCTCGTGGACCAGCTCCATGGTCTGCCCGGACGGGATGCCGAACCGGATCGACTCCCCCTGCCCCACCGCCTCGCCGCGGCTGACCCGCTGCACCTGGCAGCCGTATTGCTCGACCGCCTGTTCCAGCTCGGCGAGGTCGTCCTCGCGCTCGACCCGGAAGCTGAAGAGGTCGAGGCCGGTGCGCGGGTCGTAGCGGAGCCGGACCGAGTGGTGATCCTCCTCGTCCCAGCACTTGAGGTACACGGTGTCCTCGCCGCGCTCGGCCAGCTGCAGGCCCAGGACTTCGGTGTAGTAGGCGGTGGACAGCTCCAGGTCGGGGGTGCGAACGTCGACGTGGGCAAGGCGCAGGATTCCCACGGTGCCTCCGGGACTGGTAATGCTTGACGGCTCGAACATACCTCGCTTAATGTTCCAGATAAAGCCCCAGCGTTCCATATAGAGGAACGCCTCGCCCGTTGGTTCGAAGGCACTGCATGTCGACGCCAGAACAGATGCGCGCGGCCGTCGCGCGGTACGTCGAGGAGATCCACCGCGCCTATGCGGCGCAGGCGCTGACCTTCCCGGCCGCCGTCCGCGGCGCGATGCCGCTGCTGGCGCCGGGGCCGTTCACCGTCGCCGCGGTGGGCGCGCGCAACCTGCACGTGCTGGCGACGCGGGACTCGCTCGGGCCGGTGCGCTTCCCCGAGGTCGAGCTTTCCGGGTCGGTGCAGGGGCTTTCCTGGACGCTGCGGTTCTTCGACTCGGTCGTGTTGCCGGAACTCGCGCTGATCGACGAGTCGGCGGGGCCTGCTTTCGCTGAGGTCCGGCACGCGCTGGGCGTGGGGACCGTCATCTACCACTTCGTGGCCTCTCCCGGTGCGGGGTTGTCTGGGCACCAGGCGGCGCACGTCGGAACCGGGCTGGCCGGCGGGCATTCGGCGGCGGCGCGGGACTTCGAGACGATCGGCAGCCGGGTGCGGGGCCGGGAGGACCTGGTGGACGAGATGGCCGGCGCGGCGGCGGCGGGGCTGGTCCGGGCGCACGCCATGCTGGCCGCGGCCATTGCGCCTCGCAATGCGGCGCTGCGCGACTTGGCTTCGCAGTCTCGTCCCGATCCGGACGCGGTCCGGCGCGAGCTGCTGGCGGCGGTCGGCGGGCGGACGCAGTGGCAGCCGCCGGCGGAGTCGGCGTCGTGACGCCGGGCGCGGCGCAGGGGGCCGGGCTTTCCACGGTGCGCAACGCGGCCCGGCTGCTCAAGGTGTTCCGGTCCCGCGAGGCCGACCTCGGGGTCTCCGAGCTGGCCCGGCGGCTGGGCCTGGGCAAGAGCACGGTGCACCGGATGCTCACCACGCTGGCCGCCGAGGGGCTGATCGAGCAGAATCCGCGTACCGGCGGCTACCGGCTCGGCATCGTGATGTTCGAGCTGGGCGAGGCGGTCCGGGTGCACATGGACCTGCACGCCGCAGCCGGGCCGGTGCTCGGCGAGCTGCGCGCCCAGACCGGGGAATCATCCCAGGTCGGGGTGCTCGACGGGCACGAGGTCGTATACGTGGACCGGCTGGAGAGCGCGCACTCGCTGCGGCTGTTCACCGAGACCGGGCGGCGGGTGCCGGTGCACTGCACCAGTTCGGGCAAGGTGCTGCTGGCCTACCTGCCGGAGGCGCGGCGGCACGCGGTGCTGCGCGCGGCCCCGCTGACCGCGCTGACGCCGCACACGATCACCGACCCCGAGCGGCTGGCCGTCGAGCTGGCCCGGGTCCGCTGCCGCGGCTGGGCCGAGGCCATCAACGAGCGCGAGATCGGCGTGGCGTCGATCGCGGCGCCGGTGCGCGACATCACCGGCGAGGTGGTCGCCGCGATCAGCATCGGCGTCCCGCTGGCCCGGTGCAGTGTCATGTCGCTGCGCAGGCTGGCGCCGGTGATCGTGGAGGCGGCCGAGGCGGCGTCGCGGCGGCTGGGCTGGTCGCCGGAATCGTCTTCGACGCAACGGAAGGAAGGCTGATCTTGACATGCCGCTGACGGACGTGGCCGGCAAGGCCAGGGCGCTGTACGAGGCCCGCCGCACCCGGCAGCCGATCGAGCCGTTCACCGACGCCGATCCCGACCTCGGCATGGCCGACGGCTACGCGGTGCAGCAGGAACTCACCAGCCTGCTGCTGGCCGACGGCGACCGTATCGTCGGCTACAAGGTCGGGCTGACCTCCAAGCCGATGCAGCAGATGATCGGGGTCGACCAGCCCGACTACGGGCCGGTGCTGGCCTCGACGGTCTACGCCGACGGCGATGCGGTGCCGCTGTCGGGCTTCATCCAGCCGAAGATCGAGGCCGAGATCGCGTTCGTGCTCGGCTCGCCGCTGGCCGGACCCGGGGTGAGCGTGCTGGACGCCCGCCGCGCGATCGCCGGGATGATGGCCGCGGTGGAGATCGTCGACTCCCGGTTCGCCGACTGGCGGATCAAGCTGGCGGATACGGTCGCCGACCTGGCGTCCAACGGGGCGGTGGCCATCTCCAGCCGCCTGGTCCCGCTGACCGGCGTGGACCCGCGGCTGATCGGGATGGTGCTCACCCGGCGGGGTTCGCTGGCCGATACGGGGGCCGGCGCCGCCGCGCTCGGCGATCCGGTCCGGGTGGTGGCCTGGCTCGCCAACACCCTCGGCGAGATGGGGGCCAAACTGGACGCCGGGCACGTGGTCATGACCGGGGCCCTGCACGCCGCCGTGCCGATGCGAACCGGGGACGTGTTCCGCGCCGACTTCGACCGCCTCGGCCCCGTCACCGTCCGTGTTGTCGAGTAAGGACCTGCCATGACCTCTCCTGACGAGATCGCGGCCCGGCTGACGAAGGCCCGGGCGGACCGGGTGGCGATCGGCTCGCTGTCCGCCGAGCTTGATGCCTTCGATCTGGCCTCGGCCTACGAGGTGCAGCGGCTGCTGCGGCGCGAGGCCGGCCCGCTGGCCGGCTGGAAGCTCGGCGTGACCTCCCGGGCGAAGCAGGCCCAGGTCGGGGTGCACGAGCCGGTGCGCGGCCACCTGGCCGCCGCGGACGCGCTCGACCTGGGCGAGCCGCTGGTCGTGGCCCAGCACATCCAGCCCCGGTGCGAGCCGGAGATCGTCTTCATCATGGGCGCGGACCTGTCCGGGCCGTCGGTCACCTCGTCGGCGGTGCTGGCGGCCACCGCTTCGGTCGCGGTGGGCATCGAGGTGCTCGATTCCCGGTACGCCGACTACGAGTTCACCATGCCGGACGTGGTCGCGGACAACACCTCGGCGAGCCGCTACCTGGTCGGTTCGGCCGTCCCGGCGGACGGCCTGGACCTGCGGCTGATCGGCGTGGTGCTCGAGCACAACGGCGAGGTGGTGGCGACCTCGGCGGGCGCCGCGGCGCTCGGCCACCCGGCCGCGGCGGTCGCCTGGCTGGTCCGTTCGCTGGCGGCGGAGAACGAGGGGCTGCGGGCCGGCGACATCGTGCTGTCCGGCGGGCTGACCGCGGCCGTACCGGTGCGGGCCGGCGACGTGGTGACCGCGACCGCCGACCGGCTCGGCAGCGTCGAGCTCGGGTGCACGTGAGCGACCTAATTACGCCGAACGGGCCCGGCGGGGCCCTGGTGCCGCTCGATCGCCCGGACGGGCGGACGCAATGGACGTTCTCGCACGCCGGTCGGTCGTACGCGGTCTTCGAGGTCGACGGTGAGCTGTGCGTCACCGATGGCGCCTGCCCGCACAACGGCGGCCCGCTGGCCGAAGGCCTGGTCCGCGACGGCGTCGTCACCTGCCCGTGGCACTGGTACAGCTACGAGCTGGCCACCGGCCGGTGCCGGACGGCGCCCGGCTACGAGCTGCGGCGGTACCCGGTCGTGCTCGTCGGGGGCCGGCCGCACGCGTCGCTGCCAGCCCCCGAGCGGCCGCGGAGCTGGTCGCAGATCCTGCGCGCGCATGCCCGCCGGGGCGGGTCTGGGGCGTGACCTGGCGGGATTGTCTGGATGCGCGCGGCGGGTCAGGCGGACACGTCGCGGACGTATTAATCGATCGCGTGCAGCCTCCGTTTCTGTGAACAGCGCGGGGCTAGGGGGATGAGGTGGCAGGGCCGTTCCGGGCAGGTGCCGTGGCAGAGCCGATGAGGTCGATCGCGAGCTGGCTGTCCCGCATGGCCGCGGAGAAGGCCCGCGTCTTCCCTGGGGACCGTGCGGAGGCCCTGGTCACCGGTGAGCCGGATCCGGTTGCAGATGCGCTGGTCGCACGGTCGGTTGCGGCCCAGGAGAGCCTCGTCGGCTGGTCTGAGGACAAGGTGGACGACCTGATCATCGCGCTCGCCGCGCAGATCGCGGGCCATGCGGATGAGCTGGCCGCGGCGACGGTGGCCGAGACCGGCATCGGCTGCGCGCCCGACAAGGCGGACAAAAACCGGTTCGCGAGCCTGGAGGTGGCGCAGTCGCTGGTCGGAAGGCCGGGCGTGGGTGTCGTCGGCCGCCACGAACGGGAGGCGCTGACCGAGATCGCCGAGCCCATGGGGGTCGTCCTGGGGCTCATCCCGGTGACCAACCCGGTGGCGACGCTGGTGTTCAAGGCCTTGATCTGCATCAAGGCGCGCGACGCGCTCATCGTGAGCTGCCACCGCGACGCGGCCAACGTCGGGGCCACGACGGTGGGGCTGCTCCGCCAGGTCCTGGTGCGACACGGGGCGCCGGCCGATCTGGTCCAGTGTGCCCCCCGCCGCCCGGCCCGCCGGGCCACCGCGGCGCTGATGCGCCACCCGGGCGTGTCGATGATCTTGGCCACCGGCGGGACGGCGATGGTCCAGGCGGCGTACAGCTCCGGCACGCCCGCGATCGGAGTCGGGCCGGGAAACGCGCCGGCCTGGGTCTGCGCCGACGCCGACGTCGAGGCCGCCGCCCAGATCGTGGTGGCCAGCAAGGCCTTCGATCACGGCATCATCTGCGGCTCGGAGAACAACCTGGTCATCGACCGGTCGGTGCGGGACGCCTTCACCGGCGCGCTGCGCCGGGCCGGCGCGGCCGTGCTCACCGCCGCCGAACGCGATCGC
>Ga0074046_10000792_pt1 | contig 29082 bp, 24 predicted proteins | sample BogForMeECP23OM3_FD_94441 | JGI IMG/M metagenome (GOLD analysis project Ga0074046, IMG submission 94441) | Bog forest soil microbial communities from Calvert Island, British Columbia, Canada - Bog Forest MetaG ECP23OM3 | ecosystem: Environmental > Terrestrial > Soil > Wetlands ... | reverse complement strand
GCGCGAGATGCCGGGGTCTTCCTCGAAGGTGCGGGGTCCGGCCGAGACAGGGCCGGCATCGTGCAGCAGTCCTTCGCCGGGGGCGGGAACCGCGTTGACGCCGAGCGGATCGACGGGGGTGCTAGAGACGTCGGACAAACTGCCCAGCAACTTCGGCTGCTGCGCGCCGGCGTCTGGCATGGGAGGCGGCGGTTTGTCATTTGTGGCGCATCCCGCGAGGATTGCAACTGCAAAGAACGCGGCGGTAAAGAACCGTTTTCGTGGTGCGCGACTCATTTGGATTTTTCCTGGCGGTCATCCCTATCCGAATCCAATGCGATGATCGCCGGACGCGCATCATTATAGTCGGCGACGAAAGCGTCGAAAAGTTCCTCGAAGAAAGCGCGCTCCTCGGCGCGAACCTGATCGTTGTGCTCCTGCGCGACCGCGTCGCCGATCCGCGCGAGCAACTCGAGCGTGGGCGAATAATTCAACTGCGCCGTGGCGCCGCCCGCGAAATCGTAAGTGCCGTTGGGCAGCAGGCGCGAAGTGAGCCTGGTGTTGAGGCCGCCGTTCCCGGTGGCCAACACGCGCAGAAAATCGCCCGCAATCAAGTCCATCATCTGATGCACGCCCGGCGGCGCGATCAGTTGCGGAACTGCGTCCATGCGGTTGACGAACGTCACGTTATCCGCGTCACGGCGGTAGTGAGTCGCGAATCCAATGTTGGCGAGGCCGAAATTCATCGCAAGACTCGTGATCTGCCCTGACGCGAGCGTGCGGTAGCTGCCGTGCGTCAGTTGGTTGAGCGCGACGCTGTTGCCCGCCGGCTGCATCGCGGCGTTGAAGGGAGTCAGCAGGCCGTCGCGAATCATCATCATGACGCGGATGTGGCCGTGGTCGAACGCCTCGCGGAACCAGTAGTTGGCGTGCGAATCCAGAATCTCGGATTTCGCGGTCACGGCGGGCACGACCTTGCGATAGAAATCGTAAAGGAGCGGATATTTTTTCAGCGCGTCCTGGTGAACTTCGGCATCAACGTTGAAGAGCACGATTGGACCCGCGGGCGAATTGAACTCGTCGAGCAGATTGTTGAATTTGAAATAGTGATCGAACTTCGCCGCCAGGTGGGGCATCTGGCGGTGGAATCTGTCCATCGCGGCGCGGTCGTGATGGTTGAAGGTGCCGGGCGCGGAATCCCACGGAGCCTTCAGGTCGCCGTGAAACTCGCGCAGTGTGTCGGCCAACGTATCGACGAGCGCGCCGATGCCGTAAGTATCGATCATCAACTCGCCCGCGAGCGTGCCGGTGACGCTCGAAATGTTGTCGGGCGTCGAATCCGCCGCAGGCTTGAGGCCGAACACTCCCGAGAATCGCGCAGGCTCCTCCGGACTGCGCCAATCCTGGGCGAGCGTGTAGAGATAGTCGGCGTCGGCGGGTTGTCCCTTGACCAGAATTTCATGCGTGCCGTCGGGCTCGTCGCGCCACGGAATTTCATTCTTCGAGTAGAGCGCGGCGGCGCGAATCATGGTCGATTGGCGCGGCGGTAGCAGGTCGATCACTTCCTGAAGCGACGGACCAATCTTGGGATGGAACGAAACCTTGCGCTGGAAGGCGAGCTGCCGGTCGAGGATCGCAATTGCACGCGAGGCACGCGCGGGGCCAGGCGGTGCGAGACAGACGATTGGTGCAAAGAGGGTCCGATTGTCGGGCGCAAAGCCGGCGTTCGACGCCGCTGAGGTTGGTGCGGGCCTTGGGGGCGAAGATGCGGCGTAGGTGGCAATCGCCCAGATTGTGATTATTATTGCTGCCAGCGAGGTGGCTAAAGCGGTACGGAAAGCCCGAAATGGCAGTCGCGACTGGCGAATTGTGCGAGATACCTTGCGATGATATCCTGCAAAGTAATAGCTGGAAGAGTTCGAGACGGAAAAATGAAAGCTGGAATCCATCCTGAATATCGCCGCTGCACAGTAGTCTGTGCGTGCGGCAACACGTTCGAAACGCGCTCGACGCTCAAGGAGCTTCACGTCGAGGTCTGCTCGAAGTGCCATCCTTTTTACACTGGCACGCAACGCCTGGTCGATACAGCGGGGCGAGTCGAGCGGTTCAATCGCAAATACGGCATCAAGAAGCCGGCGGAAAAAACGGCGGAAACCGCCGCCGAGAAGTAGCATAGCAACTCCCGCCGCCTGCGGCCCTCGACGCACCCGGGTGCGCGGGGGAGAATCCATCGGCACGGCCATCCTTGGCCGCGCCGTTTTTGTTTTCAGGGCGATTTTCGGTGTGGAGCTTGGGCGTCGATGCTGGATAAGGCAAGCGCAATAGAAGAGCGGGTTGCGGAACTCGAGCGCAAGCTCAGTGACCCGGCCACGCTCGGCAATCAGCGCGAATACGCGCGGCTCGCCAAGGAGCGCTCGCAACTTTCCGAGGCGGCGCAATGCGCGCGCGAGTACATTCGCATTGCCGACGAAATCGCGGGGCACAAATCGATCCTCGACGGCAACGACCCCGATCTGCGCGAGCTTGCCAAGGCCGAGATGCCGGCGTTGCAGAAAAATCTCGGCGCTGTCGAAGAGAAGCTCAAGGAGCTGCTCACGCCGCGCGATCCCAACGACGAAAAGAACGTGATCCTCGAAATCCGCGCCGGCACGGGCGGCGAAGAAGCGTCACTGTTTGCCGGCGACCTGTTCCGGATGTACACGCGCTACGCCGAGCGCCACGGCTTCAAGCTCGAAACGCTCAGCTTGAGCGACACCGGCCTCGGCGGAATCAAGGAAGTGATCGCGCTGGTTAGCGGACGCGGCGCATACTCGCGCCTCAAGTACGAAGGCGGGGTGCATCGCGTGCAGCGCGTGCCGGAAACCGAGGGCTCAGGGCGCATTCACACGTCGGCGGTCACCGTTGCCGTGATGCCCGAAGCGGATGAAGTCGAGGTCAATATCAACGAGGCAAAGGACCTGCGAATCGACGTGATGCGTGCGTCGGGGCCGGGCGGGCAGAGCGTCAACACCACCGACTCGGCAGTGCGAATCACGCATATCCCGAGCGGGATGGTAATAATCCAGCGCGACGAAAAATCGCAGCACAAGAACAAGGCGAAGGCGTTGAAGATCCTGCGCGCGCGGCTGCTTGAACAGGCGCAGTCGGAGCAGCAGGCGAAAATCGCACAGACGCGGCGCTCGATGGTGGGAACCGGCGACCGTTCGGAGCGAATCCGCACCTACAACTTTCCGCAATCGCGTGTGACCGACCATCGCGTCAACCTGACGATTCATCAGCTCGACAATTTTCTCGACGGCGCGATCGATCCGGTTATCGACGCGCTCGCGGCCTACGACCGCGAGCAGTCGCTCAGCGCATAAGGTGTGATGAGCGAGATGCTCGCGCGGCGCGCGTTAGAGGCGATCGACAAGGTGTCGCGCCGGCTTGCCGACGCGGGCATCGAATCGTCGCGGCTCGACGCTGAACTCCTGATAGCGGCTGCTGCGGGAGTTTCGCGTGAAGCGGCTATCACCGGCTCGATCGACATGTCGTCTGAAACGCTGAAAAGATTCGACGCGCTGGTCGCGCGCCGCGAAAAGCGCGAGCCGATCGCGTACATCCTCGGGCACAAGGAGTTCTACTCGCTTGATTTTGAGGTCTGTCCGGCGGTGCTGATTCCGCGCCCGGAAAGCGAGCTGGTCGTCGGCGCGGCGCTCGAATTTGTCGCCGCGAAGCCAGACTCGCGCGTGCTCGACATTGGCACCGGTTCCGGCGCGATTGCGGTCGCGATTGCCGTGAACGCGCCGCACGCCCGTGTCACCGCCGTTGATATTTCCGCCGATGCGCTCGAGGTAGCGTCGCGCAACGCCTGGCGTCATTGGGTTGAGGATCGGGTGAAGTTCTGTCGCGCTGACTGCTTCGATGTTTTGGACGCAGCAGAAGCGCTCGGAACTTTCGAGGTTATAGTCTCCAATCCGCCGTACCTGGATGACGCGGAGATCGGAGCTCTGGAGCCCGACGTGCGCGGCTACGAACCGCGCGTCGCGATGAGAGCGGGAGCCGGAGGGCTCGATATCCTGCGCAGGATTGTAGCGGGCGCGACGCGGCATCTTGCACTCAATAGCGAGCTGATCATCGAAGTGGCGGCGGGGCAGGCGGACACGGCCGCGAAACTTGTCGAGGACGCGGGCTTGAGGGTCGCCGCTGTGATAAACGATTTCGCGGGGCATCCGCGCGTCGTGCGCGCGCGAAGGATCGGGAAGTAGTTGCCAATGGAAAAAATGATAATTCATGGCGGTGCGCCGCTGCGCGGTACCGTCACGCTTAGCGGCAGCAAGAACGCCGCGTTGCCGATCATGATGGCGTCGCTGCTGACCTCGGAACCACTCCATCTCACCAACGTCCCGCGCCTTCGCGACGTGAAAACCGCGATGGATCTCCTGGTTGGACTCGGCGTGCAGGCGCGCTGGACCGACGATCATCGCATCGAGTTGCGCGCCGCAAACGTTACCTCGCACGAAGCCTCGTACGAGCTCGTCAAGACAATGCGTGCGTCGTTCGTCGTGCTGGGCCCCCTGCTGGCGCGGACGGGACGCGCGCGCGTCTCGACTCCGGGCGGATGCGCAATCGGTGCGCGCCCGGTGAATCTGCACATCGCGGGGATTCGCGCGCTCGGCAGCAAGATCCAGTTTCGTCACGGCTACGTCGAGGCGCACGCCGAGAAGCTGACGGGCGGGCGCATCTGGCTGGATTCGCCGTCGGTCGGCGCGACCGAAAATATTCTGATGGCGGCGGTCACTGCCCGCGGACGCACCGTGATTGAAAACGCGGCGCGCGAACCCGAGGTTCAGGATCTCGCCCGGGTGCTGGTCAAGATGGGTGCGAAGATCAGTGGCGCCGGCACGCACGTGATCGAAATCGAGGGCGTCGAGCGGCTGCATGGCGCGGAGCACGAAGTGATACCCGATCGAATCGAGGCCGGGTCGATGATGGCGGCGGCGGCAATCACCGGCGGCGACGTTACGATTACAAATGCGCCGCTCGAGCATCTCGACGCTGTCGCGGCCAAGCTGCGCGAGGCGGGCGTCACGGTCGAGGCGAATGGCAAGGGCCTCCGCGTCGCGCGCGCCAATGGACTCAAGTCGGTCGAGCTGCGCACGCTGCCGTATCCCGGGTTTCCGACCGACCTCCAGGCGCAGATGATGGCGATGCTGACGCAAGCGGACGGCACTTCGGTCATCACCGAGACGATTTTCGAAAACCGGTTCATGCACGCACAGGAGCTGGCGCGCATGGGCGCCGACATCCTGATGAAAGGGCCTACCGCCGTCGTGCGCGGGCCATCGAAGCTGAGCGGCGCGCCGGTGATGGCGACCGATCTGCGCGCCAGCATGGGCTTGATAATCGCCGGGCTCGCGGCGGAACACACGACCGAGCTCAGCCGCATCTACCATCTCGATCGCGGCTACGAAGCACTCGACGCCAAGCTCTCGCAGCTCGGCGCGCGAATCGAGCGCGCGCAAGAATAATGAGGCCGCGGGTTCTCAAGTCCCAGTCGCCGGACTTCAGAAAATTTCTGGCGACGATACTAACGCGACGGGGCGGCGACAGCGCCGGCGTCGATAGCGCTGTGTCGAAGATAATCGCCGACGTGCGCAAGCGCGGCGATCGGGCGCTGATAGATCTCACGGCCAAATTTGACCGCGTGAAACTAACACCGGCCACGCTCCGCGTGACCCCTGCGGAACGCCAATCTGCGATCAATCGAATCCCTGCCGACGATCGCCGTGCGCTGGAGCTGGCGGCCGAGCGAATCGCGGAGTTCCATCGCCACACGATGGAGAAGTCGTTCATCTATCGCGACAAGTCCGGGATGCGGCTAGGTCAGATGGTGCAGCCGATGCGACGCGTCGGGATCTACGTGCCCGGCGGACTGGGCGCGTACCCGTCGTCGGTGCTGATGAACGCGATTCCCGCCAAGGTCGCCGGCGTCGCCGAAATCGTGATGGTCTCGCCGCCGTCGTCCGAGGGCGAGCGCCTCGCGGTTCTTGCCGCTGCGGAGATTGCGGGCGTCGATGAGTTCTACCGCGTCGGCGGAGCGCATGCGGTAGCCGCGCTCGCGTACGGCACGGAGAGCATCAAGCCGGTGGACAAGATCGTCGGGCCCGGTAACTCGTACGTGCAGGCGGCCAAGCAGATGGTCTATGGCGTCATCGATATCGACAAGATGGCGGGACCGAGCGAGGTGCTGGTGATCGCCGACGACCGCGCGCATCCCGAATGGATCGCCGCCGACCTGATTGCGCAGGCGGAGCATGGCTCGGGCGACGAGGCGGCCGTGCTGCTGACGACTTCGGCGAGTATCGCGCAGCGGGTTGCCGAGGCGGTGGAAGTCGCGCTGAGAACTTTGCCGCGCGCCCCCCAGGTCGAAGCTGCATTGGTCAAGCGAGGCGCCGTGGTCGTCGTTAGCGATCTCAACGAAGCCTTCGACCTTGCCAACGAGATTGCTCCCGAGCATCTCGAGCTTGACCTCCGCAATCCCTCGCGATGGCTGCCTAGGGTCAAGGCGGCAGGTGCGGTTTTTCTCGGCCCGCTTACTCCCGCGCCACTCGGTGACTACCTTGCGGGCCCGAATCATGTGCTGCCGACCGGGGGCGCCGCGCGTTTCGCATCGCCTTTGGGCGCATACGATTTCCTGAAACGAACCAGTATAATCGAGGCGTCGATGGGCGCGATTGCGGCGCTCGGACCGACGGTCGCGCACCTGGCGCGGATGGAAGGGTTCGAGGGCCACGCGCGCGCGATGGAACTTCGAGCAGGGGTGGATGGAAAGGCGAAACGGGCGCGCCGGAAATCGAAATGGCAGGGGTGACCCCTGCACCCAGTATTAAGAAAGAATGCAAAACAAACGCAAAATATTACGAAACGAAGCCAAGACCGCGACGCCGGTCGCGCGGCTGGCGCCAGCCAAGGCGAAGCGCAGTGCCGAAGTCGAGCGCAAGACGCGTGAGACTTCCGTGACAGTAGCGCTCAAGCTCGACGGCACCGGGCGCGGCGAGGCGAAGACGGGCGTGCCGTTCCTCGATCACATGCTCGAGAGCTTCGCCCGCCATGGATTCTTCGATCTGAAGGTCGAGGCCAGCGGCGATTTGCACATCGATGACCATCACACGGTTGAAGACGTCGGAATCGTGGTGGGCAAGGCGTTTCGGCAGGCATTGGGCGATCGCGCGGGAATCAAGCGCTTTGGCGAGGCGACCGTGCCGCTCGACGAGGCCGTCTGCACTGCGATTGTCGATATCAGCGGGCGCGCGTACCTAGGCTACAACGTCCCGATCAGCCAGGAGCGTGTCGGCAACTTCCAGACCGAGCTGGTGCATGACTTCATGAAAGCGCTCACCGACGAAGTCGGGATGAACCTGCACCTGAACCTGGTCAGCGGACGCAACCCTCATCACATCATCGAGGCCACCTTCAAGGCGTTGGCGCGCGCCATGGATCAGGCGACGGCGCGCGAGCCGCGGCTGTCAGGCGTGTTGTCGACCAAGGGCACGCTCAGCTAAATCGGTTAGAATGGTCCGCTTGTTCGAGAAGTTCACTGTTATTCCCTCGATTGACCTGAAAGGCGGCCAAGTCGTGCGCCTGCTTCACGGCGACATGAACCGCTCGACCGTCTACAGCGCCGATCCGGGCGACACCGCGCGCTGCTTCGAGGACGGGGGGGCAGAACTTATCCACATCGTAGATCTGGATGGCGCAATCGCAGGGACACCGCGCAATGTCGCGGCGGTCGCGCAGATTCGCGCTGCGGTGAAATGCGCAATCGACGTCAGTGGCGGGCTCCGCACAATCGATGCGGTACGCGCGACGTTCGGGAGCGGCGCCGACCGCGTCTCGATCGGTTCGGCTGCGTTGCTTGACCCCGAGTTGGTCCGGATCGCTTGTGCCCAGTTCCCAGGCCGGGTCTTCGGGTCGTTGGACATCCGCGACGGCCGGCTCGCCGTCAAAGGTTGGGTCGAGACCAGCCAGCTCACTGTAGCCGACGCGGCTGAGCGGTTCCGCACGGGAGGCGTCGCGGCCGCAATCGTGACGGACATCGCGCGCGACGGCGCGCAGGTCGGGGTAGATACGGCGCGGATGGCAGAAATCGCCGCTGCGGTCCGACTGCCGGTGATCGCGTCGGGGGGCGTCGCGAGTCTCGACGACATTCGCGCTCTTAGGACGCGATTCGACGCCGGGGTTGTGGGCGTCGTCGTCGGGCGCGCCCTGTACGAGGGGAACTTCAGCCTGCACGAAGCTCTAGCGGCAGCTATCTCTTAAAAAACTGCTGTTTCTGTCGGTCATCTGTAAAACTTCCTAATAGTTCTACACTGTCGCTTAAGGTCTATTAGTCTTCCGAAGTATTAGCTAGCATTAGCTTAGAGCTCGCCGAAGTATTCATCCCCAAGCTAATTGGTAAGACTAGGAGCACACTGTGCGCTTGACATAAGCATGACGCATATAGAGAATACGAAAACCGGGTATAGGGCATGAATTTAAAGTCGTAACTAATCAAGAGCAAAGAATGCTTGAGAATTGTCTGTCCGACCTAGCTAGTAGTAGGCCTATATAACGCAAAGCTGAGTTTTCCTACAACTAGTAACATTCACAGAGCGCGAGAGTTTCCCCGCGCTGTTTGAACGAAAATAAAAGGACGGAGGGACACGGAGATGGATCTGATCAGGAAACTGTACGTGAAGGTGGATGGGTTAGCACGCGGCCAGACGATGGCTGAGTATGCGCTGATCCTTGCGGCGGTCGCGGTCGTAGTTTTCGTCGGCTACAAGACAATGGGTACGACGATCACGTCGTTGCTGACCACAGTAGACGGCAACCTCTAGTCGCGCGCCGACTTCGCCGGGCGGCTGATAATCTAACCGGCGGGGGCTTGCACCTCCGCCGGTCCGGTAGCGCTGCGCAGGGTTGATGAAGCCTGTAGGCAGCCGCCCCTGAAAACTAAACACTGGGTCAGGTTGCGTCGGTGAAATGACGCAGCCTGACTTTCGGGTTGACGCACCATAGCGGCAGCCGTCTCCTCAACACAGCCAGGATATTATCCACCGCTATCGCGGCCATCCGCGCGCGCGTCGCGATGCTTGCGCTGCCTATGTGCGGCGTGATCACGACGTTTTCGAGCCGCAGCAACGGGTCGCCCGACGCGATCGGTTCGGGGTCGGTCACGTCGAGACCCGCGCCACCCAATTGACCCGATTTCAGCGCCGCTACCATCGCAACCTGGTCAACGACCAAGCCCCGCGCTGTATTGATTAGAATCGCGCCCGGTTTCATCAGCCCGAACTCGCGCGCCCCTATGAGGTGACGCGTCTCTGCCGTCAGCGGCACGTGCATCGAGACGTAGTCCGATTGCGCCAGCAAGCGCGGCAGGCTGACCCCGACGGCGCCGGCAAGGCGCACGTCGGTTGGCTTCCCGGCGGGCGTTTGCGGCTGAGATAGAGCACGCGCATCCCGAAACCCATCGCGCGGCGCGCCATCGCCTGACCGATCGCGCCGAATCCGATTATCCCGAGCGTGCTCGAGTGGACATCGCGGCCGAGCATCGTCATCGGCCCCCAAGTCCGCCACTTGCCGGCGCGCACATAACGATCCGCTTCGGCAATTCGCCGCGCAGTGGCCATAAGCAAGCCGAAAGCAAGGTCCGCGGTAGCCTCGGTCAAAACTCCGGGGGTATGGCCAACCGCGATGCCCGCGCGGGTGGCTGCTTCGAGATCGACATTGTCCACGCCGACAGCCAGGTTGCTGATTACGCGCAGCCGCGGCGCACCCGCAATCACTCGCGCATCGATCTTGTCGGTGACCATCGAGAGTACCGCGTCGGCATTCGCCAGCGCGGCTCGCAGCGCCGCCGGCGGTGGTGGCGTTTCGCCGGGCCAGACAGTGACCGCGGCAACGGCGCGAAGCCGCTCGAGCGCGGTGCTGTCGATCGCGCGGGTGACGAAGACTTTTCTGCGCTGGCGGGCCGGACGCGGCATGCGGCTAAACTCCCCGGTGGTTCAAATAGTTCTTTGGCTCTGCTATACGCGACAAGCGTGACTGACTCCATCGTTTCATCGGTAATTTCGTCCGCTCGTTCGAGTGGACGGACGGTTCTTACGGAAATCGAGAGCAAGCGGATCCTGCATTCGCTTGGCCTGCCGGTCGCCGTGCCGGATTCGGCTGTGACGGCTGACGACGCGGTGCGGGCAGCGTTACGAATCGGCTTTCCCGTTGTGCTGAAAGTGCTGTCACCCCATGTAAGCCACAAGAGCGACGTCGGCGGTGTCGAGCTGAATCTCGACAATGAGTCCGCGGTGCGCGACGCGTTCGAGCGAATTCGCGTGAGTCTCGCCGCCAAGGCCCGGGACGCGCGCTTCGATGGCGTCGCAGTTCAGCCGATGGCGAAGCGTGGTGGCGTCGAGCTGATTGCCGGGACGTTCCACGACGAGCGATTCGGCGCGATGGTGATGGTCGGGCTGGGCGGCGTGTTGGTCGAGGTGATGAAAGATACCGCGCTGGCGCTGGCGCCGATTGGCGGGCGCGAGGCGTCTGCGATGCTCGCGCAGCTTCGCGGCGCCCGGATTCTCCGCGGCGTCCGCGGTCAGCCGGGCGTTGATATCGACGCGATCGTCTCGCTCCTCGAAACCGTCTCGGGCATCGCGGCGACGCATCCGGATATCGCCGAGATGGATCTCAATCCCGTGGTCGCGTACGAGGACGGCCTCGCAATCCTCGACGCGCGAATCGTACTCACGGCAGATTCGGGACGGGCATCGCAGCCGGACCCGCATCGCGCGGCACGGCTTAAAAATCTCGAGCGCGCGTTCAACCCCCGCACAGTTGTCGTCATCGGCGACAAGCGGATGGGCGGGTACATGTGGCTGCGCGCGATGGCGCACCTCAAGGGCAAGCTCTACTCGGTGCAAATCGATCCGAACGAGATACCAGGAATCGAGGAGATGGGCGTCGAGAACCGTAAGAGTCTGGCGGAGATCACGGAGCCAATCGACTACGCAGTGAGCGCCGTGCCGCGGCAGATCGCGCCGCGAATTTTGAAGGACTGCGTGGCCAACCACGTCGGCTCGATCGGATTTTTCACGTCAGGCTTTTCAGAAACGTCGGAGGAGCTGGGAATCAGGCTCGAGAACGAGCTCCGCGACCTCGCGCTCAACTCCGAAATCGCGCTGGTCGGCCCCAATTGCATGGGGCTATACAGCCCGAGCTCCGGGCTGCGAAATTTTCCCGAAGAAAAAGTCGGAGAGGCGGGCGACGTCTGCTTCATCTCGCAGAGCGGCACGCACACGATCAACTTTTGCCTGCAGGCTCCCAGCCACGGCATCAAGGTGAACAAGGCGGCGTCGATCGGCAACGTGCTGGTGCTGGAGGCGGCGGACTATATTGACCTGATGGCGGCCGACCCGGCGACGCGCGTGATCGGCATGTATATCGAAGGGGTGCGCGATGGGCGGCGCTTCTTCGACAGCGTCCGGCACGCGGCTGAACGACATCCGGTCGTCATCTGGAAGGGCGGGGTGACCGAGGCCGGTGCGCGCGCGACGTTCTCGCACACCGGCTCGCTCGCGACGCCCGAGGCGATCTGGCAGACGGTAGTGCGGCAGAGCGGAGCGGTCGAAGTGGCCAGCCTCGACGCGATGCTCGACGCCGTCGAGCTGTTCGCACGCGCCAAGCGCCTCGGCGGCCGGCGCATGGGCCTGGTTGCGATGACCGGTGGGCAATCGGTGGTAATCACCGACACGTTCGCGACGGCGGGACTCGAGATTCCCGCGCTGTCGGAGTCGTCCTACGACGAGCTGAAAACATTCTTCAACATAATCGGCGGCAGCTACCGCAATCCGCTCGATGCGGGCGGCACGATCGGCGCCGGACATCACCAGGGTAATCTCGATCGCATCCTGGAGATTCTCGAGCGCGATTCGGTCATCGACGCGATCGTGCTGGAGGTCGGCACGGGGTTACGCGCCGCGCGATGGGCCGCGCACGAGGATGAAATCACGGGGCTGCTCGACAAGCTGGCGGATTTTGCCAACCGCTCGACGAAGCCGTTCGCCGTCGTGATGCATCCTGCGCACGTCGAGGCGATCGTGGCGCGCGGCAAGGAACTTGCGCGAGCGCGCGGCCTGGTCGTGTTCGACAGCTTCGAGCGCGCCGCGGCCGCTTTCCGCACCGCGTCGGACTACTGGGCAAATCGCGCGCGCCTGGGCAGCTAGACTCAATCGGGATCGACAAAGCGCGCAGCTCCCTTGCTGCGTGAGGCCGACTGCGTTGACAGCGCAAGGTTGTGCCCCAAGACTTGTCACACGAGAGGTGTTGAATATGGATCCGATCTTGTCCGAACGCGCCAGGCCTTATTTTGAAAAGGTGCAAAAGCTCGCGCCGATCATTCGCGAGCATGCCGATCGCGCCGATCGCGAGGCGCAGATGCCGCGGGAGGTTGCCGACGCCTTTCGCGACGCCGGACTGTTCAGGATTCTTCTGCCGCGCCAGATGGGCGGGGGCGAAGTGACGATCCCGGATTTGCTGCGGCTGTGCGAAGAAGTTTCGCGCATCGACGGGTCGGTTGGATGGAACTTCGCAATTTGTTCGGGCGGTCCGCTCTTCGGATATAACCTTTCCCGCACGGCCTTCGAAAAGATTTACAGCGATCCGCGCGGCGTGAGCGCCGGTTCGCTGAATCCCGCGACCACCCGCGTGGTTCCGGTTGAGGGCGGATGGCGTTTCAGCGGGAAGGCCACCTATGCCAGCGCCTCGGCTCACGCGACCTACCTGATGGCGGCGGGGATGGTCCTGCGCGACGGTGCGCCGCAAATCGTCGATGGGGTTCCGGTGATGCGCGGGGGTCTTTTTCCGATCGAACATGCGAAAATCCTCAACACCTGGTCAACCGCCGGAATGCGCGGCACCGGCAGCAATGATTGCGTGTTCGACAACGTTTTTGTTCCCGACGAATTCACCTTCGACTGGCTCAACGCGAAATCGCCCTGGCAGCGCGGCCCACTCGAGAACATTCCTTTGCAACTGCAATTTGTCGGCGGCTTGGTATCGGTGGTGCTTGGCACCGCGCGACACGCCCTCGATACGCTGAACGAAATCGCACAAGCCAAAGTGCCGGTGGGCACGCGGGCCACGTTACGCGAGCGTCCCCTCGCACAAATCCAGTTCGCGCAGGCGGAAGGCCTGCTGAATGCGGCACGCGCGTACTTTTACAGTTGCAACGATGAGATCTGGCGCAAGGGCGAGGCCGGCGAGAGCTTCAGCATCCAGGACCGCGCGCACGCGCGGCTCGCCGTGGTAACCGCGGCGAAGCTGGCGGTGCAGGCGGTTGATCTGGTTGCGGATGCGGCCGGGATGAACTCGGCGCAGACCTCGTGTCCGATCGAGCGATGCTGGCGCGACGTGCATACCGCCACGCAGCACGTCCTGATGAATACGGCCCGCTTCGAGGTGGTAGGCCGCGTGCTGTTCGGCCTGGATCCAGGCTCGCCGGTAATCTGAAACCTGTTCAGGGTGCTGGTATACAGATGCCGGCGTTCGCGACGCCCGTGCCGTCATTTTTTTGTGTCATCCTGACCGAAGCGAGCAACGCGAGCGCAGTGAAGGGATCTCGGACAGCTTCGCGCCAGCAAAGCCGGTACCGGTTTTGAAATCGCGAAGCGGTCCTTTGCTGATGTCGTCGCGCAGGCCTCCGGATTCTCATTGGATGCAGCAATGCAAAGCCGGAACCGGCGGCGCTTACCCGCCACTGTCCGAGATCCTTCCCTATGCTCGCGTTGCTCGCTTCGCTCAGGATGACAAGTATTTCAGCAGTGCGGATGTGCTGGTTGCTCGCTTCGGTAAGGGTGACACGCAGACGCGGAATCCTACCGCGGCGGTTCGATCACTGTCATCACCGTGCCCGCGGTCGCGTCGCCGTCGAGGAACGCCAGCCATCTGCCCCGTAGCGACCAGCTCATCGTGACGGTGCCTTGCGCTGGGCCTTCGGCCAGCAGGAACGCACTGTCGTAGTGGAGCGAGTACGTCACGATTTTTCGCCATGGCACGGGCAGGCTCGGCGCATAGATTTGCATCGCGGCTTCATCCGCGCCCTTCGAATAAGCCATCGTGCTCCGCGCGAGCATCTCCGGCCACGTGTCGAAGCCCAGCGATTTCACGTCAACCTGACTCTGGTCGGATTGCGCGACCGCGACCTGCGCGGGTATCGATTTTTCGGGGCGCTCGATTGCCCGCGCGAATGTGAGATCCCGATTGCCCAGTGTGACCGTGTCGCTGCCGGCGGCAAAGGAGGCCGCGCCCGTCGATACGCCCATCAGATGTTCGGCGCCAGTCGCGATGTTGTACTTAAATACGCCAATCGTGTGTCGCGTCGGGTCGGGCCCGACATACAGAAACGACCCTTCGTCGTCCTTGTCCCAATCGAGCACGTGGATTGGCTCGCGCACATGAAACCTGGTGCAGGTCGAGGCGCGCCGATCGATTATGACCGGCGGCGCGCCCGCGTCGCCCTGTCCGACCGCATAGACGCCGTGCGCGCTCCAACTGAGCGGCGACATCGGGCACGACAACTTCAGAGGTGCGACGGAAGCGGCGCCGGTGATGACGATCAACTGCAACCCGTCCGAGCGTGTTGGCGGCGGCTCGGCGTCTGGCTGGTCGGAATCGGACTTCGGCGCTTCGTCACTCACGCCGGACTCTTCCGGCGGCTCCGGATGGGCTCGTAGCGCGAGCGCTATCGTCGAGTCATTCAACCAGCTCATCGAGATGGAATCGTACCGGCCATTGAAGTCCGAGATCGCGTTGCCCGGGCCGGTGGCAATCAGGTCGCGAATGATCACGTCGACTCGATCGCCGCCCGGCGCGACCATCGCCGTCGCGAGCGTCAGCCCGTTGGGGCTCACTGCGAGGTCCGCGAGCGTTCCCTCCTCGGCGGCGGCCGGCCCCGTCTCCGCTACGAGGACACGGCCGGTTCGCCACCCGGCACCCCCCAATCCATACATAATTGTGTGTCCCGCCTGGGTACCGACGACGCCAATCTCTTCACCGTTTTGCAGCCAGATGGGCGGACGCGTGGAAATCGGCGCGAAGCCTTGCGGCATCGCGACATTGGTCAGCACCTTGATACCGTTGGTGACCGCAAGAGTGGTCGAACGAGCGAGGAATGGCGGTGGCCCCGGCTTGGGCGCGGGCGTACTAGTCGAGCACGACGCAACGCCCACGGCAGTCAGGGCAAGAATCAAGATGAAGACAGACCTGGGCATCGAAAAGCGGTAGTGTATTTGGACCGATCAAAAAAGGCGACCGATTCGAAGAATGAAGAATCCGTTTATCGAAAGACTGTGGATAAGCCGCGAGGTCCGACTCGCAATCATTGTCGCGATTTTGTTTGCGGTCGGCGTGGTTGCATGCGCGGCCGGCGACTGGAAGGCGGGAATCACCGCACTTGGCATTGCGGCGGCTATCATCGCTGCCTTCTATTTCGCCGTCGTCCGACCCGCACAAATCCCGCATGACGCCGTCCTAATAGTCCGGCTCGCGGGTCCGATCGAAGAGGACGTGACTGGCTCGCCGCTCGATCAAATTATGCGCCGCGGCGCCCAAAGCCTCGACCATCTGCGCCATGCCTTCGAGTCGGCAGCCATAGACAAAAACGTTCGCGCGATAGTGGTCGAGATCGCGAGCTTCGGCGCCGGTCTGGCCACCGCGCACGAAATCCACCGCCTTATGCGCGCCGCGCAGGCGAGCGGCAAGCGCGTGATCGCGCTGCTGCGCGGCGATGACGCCGGCCTTCGCGAATACCTGGTCGCGGCCGGCGCGGGCGAGATCGTCGCCAATCCCGACACGATGCTCACGATGCTCGGTGTGGCCACGGGCGGCGTGTTCCTGAAGAACGCGCTCAACAAGCTGAAGATTCAGGCGCAAACCCTGCAATGGAAAGAGTACAAGGGCGCCGCTGAGACTCTCGCCCGCGACACGATGTCGCCGGCGGTGCGCGAGAGCATGGAGGCGATCGTCGCGGATTGGGAGAAAATCCTCGTCGAGACGATCTCTTCGGCGCGGAAGCTAGCTCCGGAGCGCGCGCGCGAGCTGATCGCGGCGGGCTTCGTCAGCGCAAAGTTCGCGGTCGAGAATCATCTGATCGATCGCGAAGGCTACATCGAAGATATCCGCGCTGAATTCGATCCCGAGTCGAAGCGCAAAGTGTTCGTCAGCCTCGCGCGATACCGTCGCCACGCAATCTTCACGCGCGAGCGCGGGCCGCGCGCGCGAATCGCACTCGTGCACGCCAGCGGACCGGTAATTTCGGGCGAGGCACCCGCCGCCGGCGAATTTATCAGCGGCGTCGCGACCGCCGCGCAGATCGATCGCGCCTCGCGCGACGAACGCGTCAGCGCAATCGTGTTTCGCGTAAATTCACCCGGCGGCTCCGCCGTAGGCTCCGACCTGGTGTGGCGCGCCGTGCGCGAGGCGCAGGGACGCGGCAAGCCGGTCGTCGTCTCGATGGGTGACGTCGCAGGCTCGGGCGGCTACTACGTCGCGGCGGGCGCCGACGCGATCGTCGCGGAGCCGGCCACTATCACCGGCTCCATCGGCGTCGTCTACGCGAAGTTCAATCTGGGCAATCTGCTCAGCGAACTCGGCGTCCACTTCGATTTCGTGAAGAGCGCGCCCATCAGCGACGCGATGTCGATGGCGCGCGCGATGACCGACGCTGAACTCGCACAGCTCAACGAAACCGTCGGTCATCTTTACTCGGCGTTCACCGCGAAGGTCGCGCAAGGCCGGCGGTTCAGCCCCGAGCAGGCTGAAGCTGTCGCCAAGGGGCGCATCTGGAGCGGCCTGGCGGCCAAGGAGCGTGGACTGATCGACGAAGTCGGCGGGCTTTCAACCGCAGTCGCAATCGCGCGCGATCGCGCGCATATCGCTGCGGATCGCCGTCATCAACTGGTGACCTATCGCGCCCAGCGCCGATGGCTGGACTTCCGGGGCGGCAACGCCGAGGCCTCGACGCCGTGGGCGATTCGCGCGACTGCCGCCGCGCTCGGCATTCCAAGCCGCTGGGCGCCCGCGATGCTCGAGCTGCTCATCCGCGGCGGTGTAATGCTCCTCTGCCCGTTCATCGAGCTGTAGCGGCACGCCTAAAGCGGCGAGCGTTCCAGTTCTTCGCGTATCGAGTACATCTTCTGCCGCGCCTCGGTGATGTAGGCGTCGAGGTTGCGGCGATGGTTCGCGAAGAGTCCGTCGGGCGATCCGTTCATCACGACCAGCGGTTTCATCACTGCGGCTTTGCTGAGCGCGTCGATCGAATCGTCGAACAGAGTCTTCAGCACCGGGTCGTCTTTGATCTGTCCTGCGTATTCGCGCTCGAGCGCCTCCATCATGTGGTACATCACGTGCGCGTAACCCTGCGAGTGATAGAAGTAGTGGTCGCAGTCCCAGCTATGAACCGGACTGCCGTCGTCCTTGGTCGCGCGGTAGAGGTTTGCATGCGCGTCGCCGAGCAGGTCGGTCCACGTCTGAATCAAGCGGACCAGCTCGACGGCGCGGGTGTTGAGCTCGCGCGACGACGGCGGCGTGGTATGCAACCCCGCGACGTACGCGCGCAGATGCGCGACGCCGTCGTCGTACTTGCCTTCGGGCGACGGCAGTATCCACTTCTCGGCGTCATTGCGAAAATCCGTGTCGGCGATCACCAGATTCGGGTCGTACTGATTCGACGAAACTTTGGTCAGGTGATCCTTGAAGACGCGCGTGGTCTCGCGAACCGCCTGGATTATCCCGAGCTGCCGATCGGAGTTGTTGTCCGCCCCCACCTTCGGACCCCACAGGAAGAAATCGTTGGGACGCCACCCGAAGCCGGTGTGCAGCTCATGGTCCATGATCGCGGCCAGCGTCGACGCATAGATCTCGCCGGGCGTGAATGGCTTGTCGGGCGGAAAATGTGCGTCGATGTCGTAGTCGAGACGATCGTGATACTTCAGGCCAAAGTGAAGCGCGAGGTTGCCGCCAATCCAGATCAGCAAAAGGGCCGCGGCCCCATACAGAAGTCGGTTCCGGTTCATCGCGACGGAGTTGGCATCAAGCAGCGATTCTGCCGGACGGAACTATATCACGATTGCTACGATGCCGCGCGCAGTGGAACTACTGCGGCGCTCGCGCTCTTCAGTTCGTCGCGGCTGGTGCCCAACTGCTTGAGCAATGGCAGCAGCGCCCGCGTGAAGAACAGGCGCGGACTGATACCGCCGCCGCCGATTCGAAGGTTCTCGTGATAGTTCGGAATCAGGCCGTCGCCCGGCATCTTGAAGTTCGCGATCACGTGCGCGAGATCGGCCAGCGTACCGACCCTATCTTCGGCCATCTCGATCTCGATCATCGCGCGGTAGAAGCCGGCGTGAGCGGCTTCGTCGCGGCTGACCAGGAAGAAAATCGCCGCGAGCGTCGCGTCGTGCTCGAGTTCGGCGCGATCCTTTTGCGCGCGATACGCGATATAGGTCGCTGACTCCTGCAGCGCTCCATAGCAACTCATCCGGCGCCGCGTCGCAAATGAAGCTTTCCACGGGCGCGAAAACACGTCGCTCTCCATCGCGTCGAACTGCGCTTGCGTGCGCAGTCCGGAGCGGATCAGGTACTCGCGGAACACCAGTCCGTGGCGCGACTCCTCATAGCTCCACGCGTTCTGAAACCATTCGAGTCCAAACACCCCGCGTAACATCTGGTTGCCGGCCAAAGTGTAATCCGGCAAGTACATCTCCTCGGCGCAGTATGTTTCGATGCGAATCGCGCGCTCCTCAGTGTTCGTGTCGGGAGTGAGCTTGTCCCACGGCACATCTTCGAAAAGATTCCAGCGGCGCTTGCGCTCCGCGGTTTCAAAGAAATCCATGTACGCGCGGTAAAACTTATCTTTTGGGGTCATCAAGCAACAGTCGTCATCGGACAAGCCTATAAAAGTTATACTATCAGGGACGAGACCCATTACCTAACCGAAAATGTTATCTACAGAACGCATCTCGGAATCACGTGTTCAGAAAATACTTAATAAACGTTTAGTTAACGACGGCCTTTTGGCCACATCGGAAGGTGCCAGCAACGCGATCGTGGCCACCGATTTGCCGCCCGCAGTCACGTTTGCAGTGCCAATTTGCTGGCCAGCCTTGAGCGGTGCCGCGATCGACGGCGGCAGGTTGTAGTCCACTTTGATCGCGGCGCTCGCGTCGCCACGCTTGACGAAAACGCCCGCATCGCCGCCCCAAACCGGCTTGATACTGCCCGCTTCCGCGTCGGTCACCGCGACGGTTTGCGCGATCGGCGCGCCTTTCTTTGCGACCGGATGCATCTCGTAGTTGAGAAATCCCTGCGACAGCATCTCGGACGCTTCCTTGAAATTCGTCAGCTTGTGCTGACTGCCGAGCACCACCGCGATGAGCGTCAGATCATTGCGTTTTGCAGTGGCGACTACGTTGAACCCCGCCTTGTCGTAGAATCCGGTCTTGAGGCCGTCGCATCCGGGATACGTCCGCACCATGTGATTGGTGTTGCGCAGAATGAACGTCCCGGCGCGAAACGGCGCCGTGTCGATCGACGACCATCGAAGCACGTCGGGATATTTCAGCAGCTCGCGCGCAAGAATCGCCTGGTCGTAGGCGCTCGCGACGTCAGCCGACTCGCCCTTCCCCGGCGGCAGCCCGTGCACCGAGTAGTAGTGCGAGTCCTTCATCCCGATCGCGGCGGCCTGCTGGTTCATCATCACCACGAACGATTCCGTCGAGCCCGCGATATACTCCGCGACCGCCACCGACGCGTCGTTGGCAGAATGCACGACCACCGCCTTCATCATGTCGTCGAGCGGAAACGTCTCACCTTCCTTGAGATAGACTTGCGAACCGCCCATCTCGGCCGCTTTGCGCGAAGTGGTTATATTGTCGGTGAGTTTGAGCGAGCCGTCGTGGATTTTTTCGGCGACGATCAACATCAGCATCATCTTGGCCAGTGAAGCGGTCGGCCACGGCGTGTGATCGTTCGCCTCGAAGATGACGGTGTCGGTGGTCGGTTCGAGCACGCACGCCTCGGAATACGGACCCAGGGCGGTGCTCGACGAACTCGCGGCGCTCTCTTCTTCGGCAGCGGGCGCGGCGGCTGCGTGATGGCGCCGCGCGGCGAAAGCGGTATGCGACGCCATCAGCACAGCCAGCGCGACGATCACGGCGACAGATCCAAATTTTCGGCTAGCGGAAATTCCGGCGACGGATTCGCCGAACGCGGAAAGAACTCTCATCAAGCACACCTCCACAGCACATCGAATCGACAGAACGATACTAGCCAACAACTCGCACCGCGGCGAGCGCCTGCGCGAATAACTAGAAGCGGTCGGCGGTCCAGAACACCGATCGCGAATCCGCGAAGATTTCGAACGCGCGCGCTGACGCGGCTTCGGGAGCCATCGCGAACCGTCGCGCGAGCTTCTCCGGCGCCAGCACTCGCCACATGTAGTTGTTGTCGATGTGATGGGCGACGGGGCACCCCGCGTCGCCTAGCGCGTTTTCGAGCGCAGGATCATGCGCGGTATGCGTCACGAGCACGGAAGGCTCGTCGGGCTTCGACGCGTTGTGGAGCAGGACGGCGCGCTTGTGATCACCGACACGCTTCACTGTGACCGGCACGCCGGCCGCCGCCTGCCCGAGGTACTTGAACGTCGCGAGCATCGCCTCAATCCCAGCCGCGCCCGGAGTGTAGCCGTATTCCATCACCATCGAGACGCCGTGGAACCGTGTAACCCGCGCATACGCCGCGATTCGTGCGCCGTCGCGGCACACGATGAAGTACTCTTCTGAGCCTTCACCCGGATGGAGTGGCTGATTGCCAGCAAACTTCAGATTCGCGCGCCACGCGGAGTCGTCGCGGACCGCAGTTACATTGAATCGACCACTGTACCCGCGATGTATCTCGGCAATCTCGCCAAGGTCGCACGCACTCTCGAAACTGTCGATCACAAAACGATCGGCCACGTTGAGCGAAGTCGCGCCCGCCAGGATGCTGAACTTGCGCTCGACTTCGCGCCATCCGAACTGGTTGTAAAAGGTAAGCCGTTCCGCAAACAGCAGCGAGACTTCGAAACCTTCGCGCACCATCGTCTCGACAGATAGCCGCATCAGCGCCGAGGCAACCCCCTTATGCCGGTACTGTTCGAGCGTGAACACAGAACCGATTCCGCCCATCGGGATCGATTGTCCTTCGAGATTGATCGCGCGATCGAAAATCTGAACGGTAGACACCAGCCTGCCCGCGTCGCGCGCCACCAGGCACAACTCGTCCCGAAACCCAGGATCGTTATGATTGTAACGGGCGAAAAACTCGCCCCGATCGTTGTACCAATGGCCAAGCAGGTCGAGCACCTCATCCCGCTCGCCGTAGTGCGCAGCCCGAACTTCCATAGTTCAGGTTTTGTAACTTACTTAAGCGGGGGCCGCTAGTTGTCGCGCCTCGCGTTCGCCCGGAGCAAGAGTTCCATGGGCCTCATACGCGTTGCGGCATGCGGCGGAAGGTCCAGAAGCGGACGCCGCTGGCGCCGGCCTCTTCGCCGTTCACGATCATCTCGAAGCCCTGCTTCAGATAGAACGCGACGTTGCGCTCGTTCTCGGTTTCGAGATAGCACGCGACCTGCTCGGCGTCGGCGCGCTCGAGCCCCGGACGCATCAGCGCGCCACCGAGTCCGCGACGCTGACTGCTCGGCTCGACGCCGAGCAGGAACAGGTACCAGCATGAGCCGGTCATGTCGCGCTCGCGCGCCTGCCACTCGCGTCCGACGACTTCGCGATAGCGCTGATAGGCGTCGTTGCCGATGAGCGCCGGCATCTGATGCATCCCCGACGCTTCGATATTCTCGCGCGTCCATTTCGCGTTGGGCGGCAGCCACAGCGCGACTCCTTCGAGCGCGCCCGCCGTTGCGTAAACTTCGCCCGCGAGCACGCCGAAACGGATCATCCTCGCATACACGTCAGGCAGCAGCCGCACGCGTTCGGCCCGGTCGGGAATGGCATAAATCATGAGCGGATCGTCGTGAAACGCGCGCGCGAGCGCCGCCGCGGCCGCGGGTATTTGCGAGTCAGTGAGCCTGACGATTCTCGCACTCACGCGTGAATCCTCGCACACCGCGCAACCGAAAGCACAGGATGTCGAAATTGCGGGTACTGATTCAGTTTGCCAACCGGAGGCAGGAACCTAACCCCTAACCCCTTCCCGCGCGGGAAGGGGGAGAAAATCGCGCGCGACAACGGAGCGCGGCCTTAATGCCGGGTGCAGGGGTCACCCCTGCTTAGCGGAGGTCGAGATGAACTGACGTTGGCGTGCCGCCGCGATTCACCGTTAGATCGATCGCCGACGCGGTTTTCACGGCCTGAATCAACCCCATCGCCTGCATCGGGTTGGTCACCGGCTGCCCGTCGATCGACGTCAGCAGGTCGCCGTTCTGCAGGCCGAGTTGTTCGAAGACCGAGCCCGGCGCGACCTGCGAAATCGAGAAGCCGTCGGTTTTGCCGTCGACAAAATGGGGCATCGCGCGCATCTGCGAGAAGAACTGCGCGGGATTTTCCATCGTCTGCTGAACTTCGGCGCGGCTGACCTCGAATTTCCCGGGAGCGATCTTCTTGAGCTGAAGTTTGGCGCTGCTGTTGTCGTCGCTATCGTCGTTGTCGTCGCTGTTGTCGTTGTCATTGTTGTCATTGTTGTCATTGGCGGCCGGCGCACCGCCGTGGAACCCGCGCAGCCTGTGCCGCATCGTCGCACCAAACCCCCTGAGCGGCGGCTTTATCACACCGCCCAACTGGGAGGGCGGCGCTTCGGGAATTTCCGGCGACGGAATCTCAATTGCGACGCGATGACCGCCGCGGTCGATGATCGCGCGGTTGGTTTCGACGCTGACGAGCCTGCCCGCGTCCGGGATGTCCTCGCCCACCTGGTAGAGCGATTCGTTGCCGGTGGTATCTTCAATTATCGCGTACGGCTTCGATTTGCTCGCCAGCGAAGTGCCGATCAGCTTGAGATTCAGATCCGCCTCGACCACCGGCGCGGGCCCGCTCTCCTGCGGCGTCTCGTTGAAGATGTCGCGCTTGACGATCAAGTCGTAGTAGGCGCGGGTCCGCACGCCGGTCGGGCTCCTCCGCGCAGACGATGCGACGCCCACGGTGTCGGGTTCATTCGAAACGGCGCGCACGATTATGTCGCGCACGCACATCGCCGAAACGATCGCCAATGCCGCTATCAGCACGAAGTTCAGAATTGTGACATGAATCTGTGAGAACCTTAGTTGCATCTACAGGATCGGTTGCATCTATAGGATCGATTCAGCCCCGTAAGCGCATCCTTTGACTAGACGGCCGACGTCGTAGTTCCATTCACCCTTCCAGCGGCTGATCACGAGGCTGGCCTGGCTATGCCCGCCGCGCACCAGGTCCATCAGGCGCAACAGGTAGATGCTCTCATCCTGGCCGAGATTGTTCAACGCCCTCTGGCGCTCGAGGCCCCTGGCCGCAATCTGCATCAGCTCGTAGCCGAGCGCTTGCAGCTTGAAGCGCCCGGCGCGCGCGTCGAGGCCGTTCTTATGCGCCGCGTCGGCGATTTCGATCCGCTCGCGATAGCTCCATCCCTTGATCAGGTCCCACGCCGCCGCTAGGCAATCGTCGTCGTACAACATCCCCTTGAGCAGCGCCGGCAGCGCGAGCATGAATTGCGGCGGCTGGCTGTCCGCAGTGCGCACCTCGACGTACTTCTTCAGCCGCACCTCGGTAAAAATCGTGGTCAGGTGATTGGTCCAGTCGTCAACGGTGGCACGCTCGCGCCCGTACCCGTTCGCGAGGTATTGGCGGAACGTCAGCCCCGGCGGCTTGGTGAGATCGATGTATTCATGGTTGCGAATCAGGAAGTACATCGGCACGTCGAGCGCGTACTCGGCGTAATCCTCGAACGAACAATCGTCGCGAAACACGAACTGCGGGACTCCGCTGCGTTGGTTGTCGGTGTCGGTCCAGATATGCCCGCGGAAGCTGTGGTAGCCGTTCAGGCCGCCGTCGCTCAGCGGTGAGTTCGCGAAAATCGCGTACAGGATCGGCACGATCCCCATGCTCACGCGCAGCTTGCGCATCGCGTCGGCCTCGTCGCTGTAGTCCAGGTTGGCCTGCACCCCCGCGGTCTGCTTCATCATCCGCTGGCCGAGCTTCCCCATCCGCGCCATGTACGGGTACATGATGTGGTAACGGGCCTTCGGCAGCAGCTCGATCTGGTCGATGCGGCTGACCGGTTGCATCCCGAGGCCCAGCACGTTCGCGCCGATCTTGCTGGTTACGTCGATCAGTTGTTCTACGTGCGTCGCGAACTCGGCGTATGCACAGTGGATAGTCTCACACTGCTCGCCCGACAACTCGATCTGCCCGCCGGGTTCGAGCGTGATTTCGGCTCGCTCGCCCTTGAGCGCAAGGATATGCCCGTGCTCGTCTTCAGGCTCGAAGCCGTAGTCTGCCACCATCCGTCGCAGGATGCTCTCGACGCCGCCGTCGCCGGAGTAGGGGATAGCGGTGGCGTCGGCGCTCCTGACAACGACCTTCTCGTACTCGGTGCCGGTCCGCCACTGCGCGCGGGGCTTGCCGCCTTCCCGGAAGTAGCGGATCAGGTCGTCTTTCTTTTCAAGCAACTCACTCATGAACCAATTCCATTCGCGACTCCCTGAAAAGAAGCTCCGCCAAGCGCGCCTATAATGGCCCCGCCAAACCTGCGAGGCAAGTATGCGCGATCGTTATTCCGGGAGCCCCTCGTCACGCCGCAAGGCCGCCGGGATCAGAGTGATCCTGTACCAAAGTACAGTATCGCCCCCCCTGAAGATGAACGAATCTTGTAAGACTCGTTGAATGAAAATGCCACCAACAGGAGGAGCTTCTAATGCTCGATTGGAGCAGTAGGCGTTTTGCGATCGCGCTCTTGATCGCCACAATTATCTGCTCGACCTTCGTGCGTGCCGCATGGGCCGGCGATAAGCCCGATATCCTCGTGATCATGGGCGACGACATCGGCTACTGGAACATCAGCGCCTATAACCGGGGTATGATGGGGTATCGCACGCCCAACATCGATCGCATCGCCGACGAGGGCGCGATTCTCACTGACTACTACGGTCAGCAATCCTGCACCGCCGGCCGCGCGGCGTTCATTACCGGCCAAAGCCCAATCCGCACGGGTCTTCTGAAAGTAGGGCTGCCCGGCGCGAAGGAAGGTCTGTCCGACAAGGATCCGACGCTTGCCGAGCTGCTCAAGCCGCTCGGATATGCGACCGGTCAATTCGGCAAGAACCATCTCGGCGATCGCAACGAATTCCTGCCGACCGTCCATGGCTTCGACGAATTCTTCGGCAACCTCTACCATCTCAATGCCGAGGACGAGCCGGAACATCCCGACTATCCCAAAAATATCGAATTCAAATTGCGCTTCGGGCCGCGCGGCGTTCTGCGATGCACCGCCACCACGACCGAGACCCAAGGTGAAGATCCGCGCTTCGGCAAATGGGGCAAGCAAAGCTGCACCGACACCGGTCCGCTTACCAAAAAGCGGATGGAGACCGTGGACCAGGAGTTCCTGAGCGCCACGCTCGACTTCATCGATCGCGCGAACAAGGACAAGAAGCCATTCTTCGCCTGGTTCAATTCAAGCCGCATGCACATTTGGACTCGCCTCAAGCCCGAGTCTCAAGGGAAAACCGGTCTCGGTATCTATCCGGATGGGATGGTGGAGCATGACGCTCAGGTGGGTCAACTTCTGAAGAAGCTCGACGATCTCGGCATCGCCAACAATACTATCGTTATCTACACGACCGACAACGGCGCTGAGACCTTTACCTGGCCCGACGGCGGCACTACGCCGTTCCGCGGCGAGAAGAATACCAACTGGGAGGGTAGCTATCGCGTGCCGGCGCTCGTGCGATGGCCCGGGCTGGTTAAACCTCACACTGAAATCAATGACATCGTCTCGGCTGAGGACTGGGTACAGACTCTGATGGGAGCGGCGGGGGACCCCAATGTTCAGGATGAGCTTCTGAAGGGCATGACCATCGGCGACAAGACCTACAAGGTGCACCTCGACGGCTACGATCAGCGCGACGTGCTCGCTGGTAAGGCTAACGATAAGCGCCACGAGTTCTTCTATTGGACCGACGACGGCGACCTCGCGGGCCTCCGCTATGACCAGTACAAGGCCGTATTTATGGAGCAGAACTCTCATGGCTTGGAGGTATGGCTGCAGCCGCTGGTCCCGCTCCGCGCGCCCAAGCTTTTTAACCTGCGCTCCGATCCGTTCGAGCGTGCGGAAGACGAGGCCGGCGACTACACCAAGTGGTTCGTCGAGCACATCTTCGTGATGGTTCCCGCGCAGTATATCGTCAGCCGCTATCTCCAGACGTTCCAGGAATTTCCGCCGCGCCAGAAGCCGGGCAGTTTCAACGTCCGCGAAGCTTTGGACATGCTGACGAAGCCACAGAGCAGCGATTAGAAGGTGGAACCACTGCTCACAAGCATCCGCCAATATTTCGCGCCGCACCGGCATAGTGCTCTGCTCGCAGCGCTCATCGCCGCGTTCGCGGTCCGCCCGTTGATAGGCGAGTCCGACACCAGCTCCGCCGTTTTCGGCATCGCGCTGATACTTGTTCTGCTCGTCGCCCTTTTCAACATCAACGTCGATGAACTGGTTGGTGAGAGGGACCGCCTTCTGGCCCAAAGCAGAAGGAGAAGATTCCTTGGTTGGATGCTCGCCACAGCAGCCGCATCGGAGCGGATAGTCGTCATGTTTGTGGACAGCAGGACGCTCAACCTCGCGGGTACGATCATTTGGCTGCTCTTTATCGTGTACGTCACGAGCAGCGAGCTGCGCAGCGTGCTGAAGCAAAGAGAAGTGACCACCGAAACCATTTGCATGGCGGTCTCCGTCTACCTCTTGATGGGTTTCAGCTTCGCTCTTCTGTACGCATTTATGTTCCAGCGTCATCCGGAATCCTTTGCCGGCATCGTGACCGGAAACGCCGCGCCGCCCACCGAGTTCCAGCATTTTTTCCCGATCTTCGGCTACTTCAGCCTGACGACCATATCCACCATAGGATTCGGCGACATAACTCCGGTGACTCTACAAGCGCGCTACGCCGCCGTCGCCGAAGGAATCACCGGCCAATTCTACATGGCGATCCTGGTCGCGCGCCTGGTGGGAATGCAGATGAGCCGCTCAGCCGATCAGCACACAGGAAGTCCATGACGTTCAACGTGATTCGAAACGATTTCGTAACAGAGTCTGTAAGAGGACAAAGCAAAATGGATCTGAAAGGTGGCGTTCGCCGTCTATGCGCAGCTGTACGACTAAGCGTCGCAGCTCTTGTCGTTTTAGCAATCTCATTGGCTGGTCAAGCCTATGCCGACAGTATCCAAGGTCAGGTGCTCGGCGCGGGTGCACTGATTGCAAAATCGACAGTGACTTTATGGTCTGCGAGTGCCGACGCGCCTAAGCAGTTAGCTCAGACCCAGACTGGCGACGACGGGCGATTTACTTTGAACGCGGAAGGATCGCCTGACGGCATCCTGTATATAGTTGCCAAAGGCGGGGTAGCGGCTGCCAGCAAGGGCGGCGGCGACAACCCTGCCATTGCACTCATCTCGGTCGGCGGCAACAAACCGCCTGCTCACGTCGTCATCAACGAGTTCACAACTGTCGCGTCGGTATGGACCAACGCGCAGTTCCTCGACGGCACCGCACTCAAGGGCAACGCACTGGGGCTGCGCATCGCGGCAGGCAACGTTCCCAACTTCGCCGATCTCGAAACCGGCGGCTATGGCGTGATGATGCAGGACGCGCTGAACAGCACCCAGACCCCGACAATGGCGAATTTCGCGACGCTCTCCAATGTACTTGCGGGCTGTGTGACCCGGGTGAAGGACGATGCGTGCAGCAGCCTGTTCGCCGCCGCGACGCCCCCGACGGGAAAAGCTCCGACCGATACGCTAACCGCGGCTGAGTCGATCGCTCTGAATTCCGCGTTCAAGCCTGGCAGGGTGTTCGCGCTGCTAGACAATTTCTATCCGGTTTCCGAGGGCAAGCAACTTCGTGCAACCCCGTTCATGCCCTATTTGAGCTTTGCGCCCAGCGCGTGGGTCCTGCCGCTCGAGTTCACCGGAGGCGGTTACACCGGCGGCGCCAAAGTGATGTTCGACAGTAAGGGCAATGCATGGAGCGGCGCCAATTTCATCGTCGGGTCGCAGGGGCACGATGCGTTGTGGGATGGCAATCTGTCGGAGTTTGCCCCGAACGGCCGACCACTTTCGCCGATGACGACAGGCTTTACTGGCGGAGGCCTGCAAGGCCCAGGGTTCGGTACGGCGATCGATGCCAATGATCGGATCTGGATCGACAGCACGAGCGGCAAAACAATCTCGCTGTTCGACAAGAATGGCAAGGCGCTGTCGCCGCCACAGGGTTACAACTTCGGCGGGAAGCTCGGCTTTATGCAGGGCGTCATCGTTACGCCAAGTGGCGATGTATGGGCGTTAGATTTCACCAACGACAGGGTAGTGTTCATGCCCAAAGGAGAGCCTGCCAGCGCGAAGTTCTACTGCGAGTCCACCAACGGCAAGCCCAACAAGGACAGTCCGTGCAAGCTAAATGCCCCGTTCGGCATTGCGATCGACCAGCAGGACCGGATCTGGATCGATAACGCGATCGGTGGCACGGTTACGCGCTTTCCGGCGAGCGACCCGAGCAAGGTCGAAGTGTTTCCCACCGGCGGCCACAGTGGCAAGGGCATGGCGGTCGACAGCACGGGTAATGTCTGGATTACTAACACCTTGGGCGCCGGAATGACTCTGGGGACCAAGTTGCGTCTCCTCAAACTCAAGTTGACCGGTGGTACGGCCACTGGGATGGATCAGGTTGCTCTCAAAGATCTGCTGTCTCATCCAGGTCTAGGTAGCGTCTCAATGCTGCGACCAGACGGCAGCCAGGCTCCCGGGTCACCGTTCAATCCCACCGGTAGCATCTGGGGCGCCTGGGCGGTGTCGATCGATG
>Ga0074046_10000791_pt1 | contig 29092 bp, 24 predicted proteins | sample BogForMeECP23OM3_FD_94441 | JGI IMG/M metagenome (GOLD analysis project Ga0074046, IMG submission 94441) | Bog forest soil microbial communities from Calvert Island, British Columbia, Canada - Bog Forest MetaG ECP23OM3 | ecosystem: Environmental > Terrestrial > Soil > Wetlands ... | reverse complement strand
TTTTGCGCCGCGAAGGTTACGGCTTTTGCTTTTGTTTAGATGCGCGGGTAGCCGGGCAGCCGCGCCTGCATCGCATTGGGATACTCGATCGGCAACGCGCTCGCCTTGTCGAGCGCCGCGATCTCTGCGGCCTCGAGCCGAAATCCGATCGCGCCCAGGTTCTGTTCGTTCTGCTCTTCGGTTCGCGCGCCATAAATCACCGAGCTGACACCGGGCTGCTGATTCACCCACGCCAGAGCGACCTGCGAGATAGTACGGCCTCGTTCCTTCGCGAGGTGCTCGACTGCTTCAAGGGTCGAGTAGTTTCGCTGGTCGGCGAGCCGATTCCACATATCCATCTTGGCCAGCCGGCTGTCCTTGGGCGGGTGCTGCCCCGAACGATACTTGCCGGTGAGAAATCCACCGCCGAGCGGACTCCACGGAATCACGCCGACGCTCTCATAGCGGCACATCGGCAGGAGTTCACGCTCGATCTCGCGCGATATCAGGCTGTATTGGGGCTGCAGGCAGTCAAAACGCGCGAAATCGTGTTTATCGCTGACCCACAGACTCTTCATCAGTTGCCACGCCGTAAAATTCGACGCTCCGATATATCTGACTTTACCTTGACGCACGAGGTCGTCGAGTGCGCGCATCGTCTCTTCGATCGGCGTTTCGAAGTCCCACGAATGCACCTGGTAGAGATCGATGTAATCCATTTTCAGCCGCCGCAGACTGGCTTCGACCTCCGCCATGATATGCCCGCGCGAAAGTCCGATTTGATTCGGCGCCACCGGCTTGCCCATGAAAATATTCGCGTTGAAGCGAACTTTTGTCGCGACAATCAAATCTTTTCGCCGCGCGCCGACAATTCGCCCAAGAATTTCCTCCGACGCGCCCGCCGCATAGACGTTCGCAGTGTCGAGGAAATTACCGCCAACCTCGATGAACCGGTCGAGAATTTTTCCCGCCGTAGCATCATCGGTTTCGCGTCCAAACGTCATGCAGCCAAGGCAAAGTTCCGAAACCTTGAGTCCGGTGCCGCCTAATCGCCGATATTCCATGGCTTTTTCGAATCCTCCGCGACCGAGTCTAGTCCGACCATCGGCGCATACAAATCGAAACTTTCGACTTTGAATAATCGCCGAAATGAATCGTCTCAATAATTGGGTGCAGACGGCTCTGGCACCCTCCGGTCGGATACTCCTCCCAACCAACCGGATTCCGTCCGCTGCGTAAGCGGACGGGCTGCTACGAACCGGCGGGCACTTGGAGAGTCCCCCCCCTCTTCATTTGCCCGCCATTTTTTTATTTCACCAATCTCCATCATCGCGAACTTCAGACACAGCACTCGGGCGAACTAAGATCAACTCGTAGATTTCGTTCGGAAATCGCGCCTTAACTTGACAGCACACGCTGGCATCGTCATCGTTCATAACTTGATGTTTTCACGGTGGCTCAGATGGCTGGTGGTCGCGCCGGTTATATTGTTCGTCTTCGGAGCAATTATGCTCAGTTGCAGCGGCGGCGGCGGCGGAACGTCCACGGCAACCCCGGGTCCGGGCTTTTCGCTCGAATCCATGACGATCGGAGATGGCGCCCCGCCCTCGCCTACGTTCTCAGCCACCTCGACTTCCAGTAAAACTCCCAAGCCCAAAGCGACCCCCACGTTGACGCCGCGGGCCGCGTCAACCACTACCTGCGTGCCAACTACCGCGCCGAGCGCCACGCCGACCCCGATCGCATTCAATGTAATCGGTACATTCACGAAGGGATCTAAAACCCAGTACCAGGACATCACGGCGGGACCGGAGACATTTTGGACTTCCAGCAACCCCGCAGTGCTGCAAGGCCCTTTGTCACCCGGGCCTCAGGGCGGCATCTACACGACGGGATTTCCTGGATGCGCCTGTATTCTCGCGAGCAATTCCGGAGCGAAAAGTCAGCAGGTTGGAGTCGGCGTTGGCATCTCTAATGGACCATGCACGGATAGCGGCACTCCATTCCTGTGTTGCACGGGGCCTGGAACTGGTACGTGTTCTACGCCTGACAGCTGCGTCGACGACTGCCCGCTATGCCAACCTCCCCCGACCGCGACGCCGACGCCGAAAGCCGCTTTGGAGCCCGCAGCGTCGAGCACGCCTGCGCCATCGGCGCGGAGTGCCGGCGTTCTGATGTGGACTTTCGATCCCGGCGCGGAGTTGCGCGGGCGAATCGCGACCGGCGCCGACGGCTCGATATATTTCATCACCCGCGACGGCGTGCTGCACGGGCTGAATTCCGCCGGCAAGGAAACCATGCGTCGCGATGCCGACGGTCTGTCGCCCGCAGTGTTGCCCGACGGGACCGTGCTCGCGATGTCGTCCAGGTCGGAGCTTGCGGCGTTCGCTCCCGGCGGCGCCACGCTCTGGCATCTCGAAATTGGTCAGAGCGCGGGACCGCTGGCCGCGACCGACCGCGCGATTTACGCATCCGCGGACGCCGACCTCGTGTCTGTCAGCACCTCGGGATCTCTCAATTGGCGCGTGAGCGTTGGACCGGTGACTGCCGCCGCGACGACTCCGGACGGGGTCGCGGTGGGAACCTCGCGCGGCGCGGTTACGGCGCTTGCGTCGGACGGCGCCGTGGTCTGGACGTTCACGCCTGACGGTGGATTTTCGGGATCGGTGGTCTACGCCGGCGATGTCGTCTATGCGGGCTCGGCCGGCGGCGGCGTGTATGCCCTCGATTTGCGAACCGGCAATCAGATCTGGCGCGTCAACTCGGCCCATGCGGTAACTACGGGACCGGCGATCGCTCCGTCGGGAACAATCTTCGCCGGCTCCGATACCATCTACGGCGTCTCTGCCGACGGTCAGCTCCGATGGAAAGATCCGGCGCTGAAACCGGGCGACGCCGGACTGTTCGCGCTTGGCTACGACGGCGTCTTCGATGCGGCCACTGGCGACGTGGGCGCGGTGCTCATGGGCGACGGCAGCTACGTCTGGACGTCGCGAAGTTTCGGCAAGATCGCGACGGCCGCATCGTCGGCGTCGGGGATGCTCTACGTCGGGACCTCGACCGGCCGCATCTTCGCCATCAGATAAGAGTTTCCCATTTTTTCACTCAGCCCCCGAACCCGCTTGACCGGCCGCACCGAAAAAGCCTGACTACAAAAGTATGAGCGCCATCGACATCATCAAGCGCCGTCTCAAGGAAGACCGTGTCCCCGAGACTCCCGAAGAAGTCGGCGAAAAGAAAAAGCGCCCGCGCCAAGTCGCCTTCATGGACGTGAACCTGTGCTTCCCGTGCGGCAAATGCCCCGAGTTCTGCCCCGTCCAATGCATCGAGCACCTCGCTTCCGGCTCGGTGCCGGGACGCGGCGTGCAGCCGGTGCAGGACCGCTTCCAGGAATGCATCGGATGCTTCATCTGCGTCGAGGTATGCGCGCTGCTCACGGACTACGACGCGGTCAGGATGTACGACAGCAGCCTGGTCGAGGAGGTGTTGGGCGTGAAGATCACCGACACGCCGCCGGAGGAGCCGATCCCGGCGCGGCCGTACGAGGAATATTTTTCAGAAGGTGGAGAGTATCGGCATCTCGGAAAAGGATCGCGCATCCGCGAGAAGATGACCGCCGAAGAGCGCGCGATTTTCGCCCGCGAGCGCGTCCGCGGCTGAACGTGTAGCTGAATCCTACTTTCTGGAGGCGCGCCAGACTTCGGGCTTCTGGCCGGTGGTCATCTCGGGCAGCGAGGTCAACTCGACGCGCTCGGGTGTTATCAGCATCAGGCCGAAGTCCTTCGACTCGGGACCGCCGGGCCAGAACTGCGCGAGATCGTAATCGAAGACCTTGCCATTCCAGATTCGCTTTTTTTCAGCCAAATCCTCAACGAACTTGGCTTTGCCGGTGACGGTCAGATGAACCATCTCGGCGCCGATCTGGTAGAAGAGTTCAACCCTGGGGTTGTTGGCGATATGGCGGGCTTTCGCCGACGTGCGGCCGGTCGCGACCCACACCCGCTCGCCCTCGAAGGCTGGATGCACGACGCGGACCTTGGGCTGGCTTCCGTCTGCCGTCGCCAGATATGCCCAAGTCGCCTTGGCCGCGGCTGCGTGGGCTTTGTCCCAAAATTTTGAATCGCTCATGCAAGCACCTCGCGAACAGTTTCGTAACACTGCGGTGACCGGTTTGACACTGTGACTATCCCCTACTAGCTTGGAACTTCCGCACGGAGCAGCGCAATGGAACGGAACGCCCGACGCGCGCAAGTGCTGCGCCACGCCAAGCGCATCTTTGCCCGCAAGGGATATCACAGGACCAATGTCGCGGACATCATTGCCCGCGCCCGCATCGCGCGCGGCACGTTCTATCTCTATTTCGAGAACAAGAAGGACCTCTTCGAGGAACTGCTCGAGCAGGTCGTGGGCGAGCTGACCCAGCGGATTCAACGCATCCGCCCGGGACCGGGAGAGGCGGACCCCGTCGATCAATTGCGCGCGAATCTGACGCGGGTATTGCGCTACGTGCTGGCCGAGCGCGAACTCACCGACATCCTGCTCAACCATTCGACCGGCTTCGACCACGAGCTCGACGAGAAGATCCAGGATTTCTACGACCGGATTGCGGCGCTGATCAAGCGGTCGCTCGATCTCGGAATCGAGATGAACCTGGTGCGCAACTCGGACACCAGCGCGGTCTCGTACGCAATCCTGGGCGGAATCAAGGAAGTGGTTGGGATGCTCTCGCGGAGCCGCGACCCCGACATTGCGGCGCTGGTCGAGGAGATACTGGACTTCGGCTTAAGGGGAGTCGCGCGTCCCGAGTTATTTGAAGTTCGCACCGGCGCGAGGTGAGCGCTTTGTTTTGCGCTGTAACTAGACTGACATGTCAGTTTACCGCCATAAGAAATCGCCCAACCCGCTGGCGCCCATGCCCCCCAAGCCCTCAAGCGCCCGCGCAGCATTTTACGATCTCGACGGCACCATCGTCGATCTCAACCTGGTGCATCTTGCCATTTTCACCCTCGCCAACCTCGGCGAATGGAGCGGCCGGGTCGCCTACCTGCTCGCTTTTGCCGCGCGAATCCCGCGCTTGTACGCCGCTGAACGGCGCGACCGCCGGCTCCTGAACACAGTCCTGTTCGAGGCCTTCAAAGGCGTCTCGCGCGATCGGCTGCTCTCGCTCGGCGAGGAATATTGCGAGCGCATCCTGATCGGACATCTTTTTCCGCGCGCCGTGGAATTGATCGAAGCGAATCGCGCAGCCGGCATCGAGCCTGTCCTCGTGACCGGTTCTCCGGACTTCATCGTCGCGCCGCTCGCGCGTCAGCTTGGGGTCGCCGACTTCGCCGCCAACCGCTTTGTCTTCAGCCGCGGCCGCGCCACCGGCCGGCTGGCCGAACCCGTGATGGCCGGGGACGAAAAAGCGGCGTGGTGCGCGGACTACGCCGCCGGCCGCAATATCGATCTGGCGGATTGCTGGGGTTACGCCGACTCGCATTACGACACCGCGTTTCTCGCCGCTCTCGGGCATCCCGTGGCCGTCAATCCCGACCGCAGATTGCGCGCAGCCGCGCTCAGCCGGCAATGGCCGGTGATCCATTTCGAGAAGGCCGCGTCTTCGCAGCCACCTGACGCCTTCGACAACGACTATGACCTGAAACAGGACATCGAACGATCGACGTGAGGCTCGGATGGCGCGGCCTGAAGGAAAACTCAAGGAACTCAAAACCGCCGAGCTGCGCCATGAAGTCGTCGCGCGGACCGAGCTGGTCGTCAAGCTGAATCGGCGCTCGGAGCGCCGCGTCATCCCTTATGGCGAAGAATTTATTTTCGAAAAACTGCCGGTCGGCACCCGCGTGATCTACCCGCCGCCGCCGCTGGACCCGCTGGCCGACCCCGATCAGGCGATTCGCTACGCGCTCCTGCATCCCGAAAACCAGGACCCGCTGTTCGCGCAGCTCAGTCCGAATATGCGCGTGACGATCGCGATCGACGACCTCAGTCTCCCGCTGCCGCAGATGCGCCGGCCCGACATCCGCGAGCGCCTCCTCAACCAGGTGCTGCAGACGCTTGCCGACTACGGCGTTGACGATGTGCACCTGGTGATCGCGACGTCGTTGCATCGCCGCATGACGGAAGCCGAAATCCGCCGCGTCGTTGGCGAGCGCGCGTTCAAGCAGTATTGGCCCGACCGGCTGTATAACTTCGACGCGGAAAATCGCGCCGAGCTTGCGATGCTCGGCAAGACCGAGCATGGCGAGGAAGTATGGCTGTCGCGGCGCGCCGCGGAGTCCGACCTGCTCATTTATTTGAACATCAACCTGGTGCCGATGGACGGCGGGCACAAGTCGGTCGCGGTGGGACTCGCGCCCTACCAGAGTCTGCGCCATCACCACAACGTCGCGACCCTGCGCGATTCGCACTCGTTCATGGACCCGGCGCACTCGGCGTTGCATCGTTCGTCGGACCGGATGGGCCAGCTGATTCACAAGTCGCTCAACATTTTCCAAATCGAGACTGCGGTGAATACCCGGATGTACGGCGGGATGCTCGACTTCCTGCAGAAAAACGAAGACCGCTTCACCGATTGGGATCGCACCCGCCTGAAGGGCTTTCAATGGACGATGCGCAACCTGTCCAACGAGATGCGCCGCAACCTGCTGCACAACTACGCCGCGCCCTACGGAATGATCGGCGTGTGGGCGGGAGATACCGAGGCGGTGCATCGCAACGCGCTCGCGCGGGTGTTTCAGCAATACGCGGTGCCGGTCAAGGGTCAGGCCGATATACTAATTGTAGGCGTTCCCTACATCTGTCCGTACAACGTGAACTCGATCATGAATCCGGTCCTCGTGCAGTGCACCGCGATGGGCTACCTGTTCAACATGTATCGGAACAAGCCGCTGGTTCGCGAAGGCGGCACCATGATCATCTGTCATCCGCTGCGCGACGAATTCCATCCCGAGCATCATCCGAGTTACATCGAGTTTTTCCATCGATGCCTGGCCGAGACCACGGACGCCGTCGAGCTCGAGAGAAATTTCGAGCGCGAGTTCGCGCGCAACCCGACCTACATACATATGTATCGCTACGGCAACGCCTACCACGGCGTGCATCCCTTCTACATGTGGTACTGGGGCGAGGCCGCTCGCCAGCACCTCGGGCGCGTGATCGCCGCGGGATGCGAAGAGCCTGACGTCGCCGCGCGGCTTGGATGGGAAGCGGCGGACACGCTCGACGAGGCAATCGCGATGGCGACCTCCGAGAATGGACGCTCGGCGTCGATAACCTATCTTCACTTGCCGCCGCTGGTGATCGCGGATGTCGAGTAGCAACGGCAAACGCAACGGAGCGCCGGCTCGCGGCGCGTCGTCGATGCCACCGCTCGGGCAGGTGCTCGCAGGCCGCCGCATCCTGCTGACTGGCGCAACCGGATTTCTCGGCAAAGTGTTTCTCGCGATCCTGCTGCGATGGCATCCCGAGACCGAGCGCGTCTATCTGCTGATTCGCGGCGACCGGCGCAGCAGTGTCGGCCGACTTCGCCGCGAGATTCTCGACTCCCCGGTGTTTGCGCCGCTGCGCGAACACCTCGGCGCGAAGTTCGATCCCTATATCGAAGAAAAGATCGTCGTCGTCCCCGGCGACATCGCCAACGAAGGCCTGCTCGGCGAAGAAGCGAAGCCGTTCAAGCCCGGCAGTCTGGACGCGGTCGTCCACAGCGCCGGCCTGGTGAACTTCGAGGCCTCGCTGGAAAGGGCGATCGAGGTCAACACCACCGGCGTCGCCAACGTGATCGAGTTCTGCCGCAAGCTCGGCGCCGCAATGATGCATGTCTCGACCTGCTACGTCGCCGGGAGCGCCGACGGCCATCGCTACGAAGACGACATCCCCGAGAACTGGTGCCCCGACGGGCGCAAGTCGTTTCGGCTCGAGCGCGAGATTCGAGACGCGCTCGCGGCGGTCGAACGCGTGCAGGCGCAGTCGCGCGATCAACTGCGCCACGCCGAGTTTCGCGGCGACGACGGCGACCCCGAGGCTTCGCGCGAGTCCGCGCTCGAGCATCGCCGCAAGCAGTGGGTTGAGGAGCGCCTCAAGCACGTCGGCCGGATGCGCGCGCAGAGTTGGGGATGGCCCAACACCTATAGCTACACCAAAAGCCTTGGCGAACAGTTGGTGCTCGCGCAGCGCGATACGCTCAACGTCACTGTCGTGCGCCCGGCGGTAATCGAAAGCGCGCTGCGCGATCCATTCCCCGGATGGAACCAGGGCGTCAACACCAGCGCGCCGCTGACCTATCTCGCCGGCCGCGGCTACCGCTTTTATCCCGCCAGGGCGGAGTTGGTGCTCGACGTAATCCCGGTCGATCTCGCGGCGCACGCGATGATTCCGATCCTCGCCGCGCTGCTGTCGCGGATGCACAAGCCCATCTACCAGCTTTGCACTTCGGATCGGAATCCGCTCCCGATGCGCCGGCTGGTCGAGCTGACCGCGCTCAGCAATCGCCGCGAGCATCGCAAGGACGGCGGCTCGATGCGCTGGCTGGGGCCCCATCTGGAAGCGGTCGTCGTGTCGCAGAATACTTACGACCTCGCCAGCCGGACGGTTCCGCAAATTCTCAAACAAGCGGCGGCGCTCGCGCGCAGCGTGCTCGGCGAGGAAAATCAACGCGCGAAAAAGATCGAGAGCGGAATCGATAAATTCAAGGAGAATACTGGCCTCGCGCGCGAACTGGTCGAGGTCTATCGTCCCTACATCCAGGAGCTGGTCTATACTTTTCACGCCGCCAACATTCGCGCGCTGTATGCGGCGCTCAAGCCCGCCGACGTCGAGCGCCATCCGTTTCGTCCCGATCTGATCGATTGGCGCGACTACTGGATCAACATTCATCTGCCGGGACTGCGCCGCCATATTTTCCCGCAACTCGATCTCCACGCGCGTGGCAGGCCCAAGTCGCTGCCGCGTCATCGCAGTCTCGTCGATATGCTCGATCGCGCCGCCGACCGCTACGGTTCTCAGATCGCGATCGTCGCACGCCGGCCGGCCGGCGAGCAGACCCAGACCACCTATCGCGAGCTGCGCGACAACGCCCGTCGCGCGGCGCTGCTGCTCGCTACGCGCGGAATCAAGCCGGGCGATCGCGTGCTTCTGATCGGCGAGAACTCGCCCGATTGGGTGCTCGGCTATTTCGCGATTCTCACCGCCGGCGCAATTGCGGTGCCGCTCGATCAGCTGATTTCCGCCGAAGAACTCGCGCCCATCTGCAAAATCGCGGAGCCCGCCGCTGCGCTGCGCTCGAGCGCGGTTCACATGCGCCTCGGCTCTGCGCTCGGCGATGCGCATCCGAAACTCATCGAGCTCGACTTGGCCGAGCTCGCGCGTCCATTCATTCTGCGTGGCGGCGCCAAAACTCCGCCCGCTCCGCCCGAGCGAAAGGCGCTTGCATCGATCCTGTTCACCTCCGGCAGCACCGGCGCGCCCAAGGGCGTGATGCTGTCGCATGGCAACTTCGCCGCCGAAGTCGCGATGCTCTCGCGCGTCTTCGTTCTCGGCGCCGACGACCTGCTGCTGTCGCTGCTTCCGCTGCATCACGCGTTCGAGTTCACCTGCGGGATGCTGCTGCCGCTCGCCAGCGGCGCGACGATTGTCTATCCGCTCGAGCTCGATGCGAAAACCCTGTCGCGCACGCTCGCCGACGTTCGCCCGACCGCGCTGATTGGCGTGCCCGCGGTGTGGGAGGCGGTCCATCGGCGCATCGTCGATGAAGTCGAGGCGCGCGGTCCTTTTTTTCACGCCGCCTTCGACAATCTGCGCGATCTCAATCGCCGGCTCGACGCGAACTCAGGGCTTAACTTCGGTTCGATTGTTTTCCGCCAGGTTCATTCCGCACTGGGCGGCCGCCTGCGGCTCGCCGTCAGCGGCGGTTCCGCGTTGCCCCATCGGGTCGCGAAGTTTTTCAACGATATCGGAATCCCGCTGCTCGAAGGTTACGGCTTGACTGAAGCGGCGCCCGTTCTATCGGTCACGCGGCCCGACGAAACGCTGCAAGTCGGCGCGGTCGGACGGGCGCTGAGCGGCGTCGAGATCAAACTCGTGCCCGCGACCGGTCCGATCGGCGAAATAATCGTGCGCGGGCCGAACGTGATGGCGGGTTACTATCGCAACGAGGCCGCGACCGCCGAAGTTCTGACCGACGGATGGCTTCACACCGGAGACCTCGGGCGCTTCGACGACGACGGCCGCTTGTACATCGTCGGCCGCGCCAAGGAAGTCATCGTCGATTCCGGCGGCAACAACATCTACATCGACGAACTAGAAGAAATTTACGGCCGTTCGCAGTACGTCAAAGAGATGGCTGTCGTCGGCTTGAGGGTCGGCCAGGGCGAGCAGGTCGCTGCCCTGGTCGCGCCCGCCTACTCGCGCGGAGAGAGCCGCCGCGCCGTGGAAGATCGGCTGCGCAGCGACTTCGACAAAGTCGCACGCGAACTCAGCGCGCACAAACGAATCAGAATCCTCCGCTTCACCGACGCCGAACTGCCGCGCACGCGCACTCGCAAGATCAAACGCGCCGACGTGGCCGCGATGTTGCGGCGGATACTCGACGCTCGCCCGAGCAACGCCGACAACGATACCGCGAACTCCGAGGTCGAGACCTGGCTCGCCGAGGCGCTCGCGTCAATCGCCACCGAGCCCGTCAACATCGCGCCGGCCACGCGGCTGATCGAGGACCTGGGCCTCGACTCGCTGGCGCTTGCCGAAATCGGCGAGCTGATCGGCGAGCGCGCGAGCCGCGAGATTGCGCCGGAGGAAATTGCCGATCTGCGTACCGTCGCGGACCTCCAACTCCTCGCCACCCAACCGGGCGGCAACGGTCGCCATCGGATGCCCTCGTACGCAAAGTTCGCCGAACCCTACACTCCGCGCCTGCCGGCGCCGCTGAAATGGCTCGGCCGATTCGCGGTGCGCGGAGCCGAGCGCGCAATTTTCGACGGATGGCTGAAGCCGAAAGTCCTCGGGCGCGGCAATATTCCCGCCAATCGCAACTTCATCGTCGTCGCGAATCATTCAAGTCATCTCGATTTCAGCCTGGTCGGTTACGCGCTCGGCGCGATCGGTGACGATATCCGCGTGCTCGCCGCCAAGGATTATTTCTTCAACACGCCGGCGCGGCGTTTCCTCGCGTCGAACTTCACGTCGCTGATGCCGTTCGATCGCGAACGCGCGCAGCTCGAATCCCTCGAAGACGCGCTCGCCGAGCTTGCCCAGGGACGCAGCGTCCTGATGTTTCCCGAGGGCACCCGCTCGACCGACGGCGAAATCCACGAGTTCAAGAGCGGCGCGGGATTCCTGGCCTTGCGCAGTCGATGCGACGTGCTGCCGGTGCTGATTCGCGGCACCCACGGCGTCATGGGCAAAGGCAGTCTCATCCCGCGCCGCCGTCCCGTGGAAGTCCGCATCGGTCGCGCAATCACCGCCGCCGAGCTGCGCGAACTGGCGAAGAGTTCCGAAGGCGCCGGCGCGTATCGCAAAATCGCCGATCTGATGCGCACGGCGGTCACCGCGCTATCCGGCTCGCGCTCGAAGCTCACGTTGACCTCCGACGAATCAACCGCGCATTCAAACGGCGCCGAACCGGCCAAGCATGCGCATTCCAGGACCGATCGCTCGCCCGAACTGCCGCGCGGCCATGCCAAAGCGTGATGCGCGCTTACGCCAACCCTGCTGCATCTCCCGCGTTAAGGTGACGCTGGAATACTTGCCCGCCGGATGGTTACATTTGAATGATGGTTGACTGGTTCAGCATTCGCCACGACCGTGACCCGCGGCCAACTCGCGGCGGCCGACGGCCGTCGGTCAGCGTAATCTCGGATGAATTGTTGGTCGGCGAATATCCCAGCCAGGCCGATATCGGCTGGCTGAAGGATACCTACGGGATCACCGCGGTTCACAATCTCCAGGACGACGACGATCTGCGCCTGAATGGCTTGGACGACGGACGACTGAGCGCGGAGTATACAGCGCATGGGATCGACTATGTGCGCACGCCCATCCAGGATGGCAGCGCGGACGCGATGGCCGAGCGGCTCGAAGCTGCGCTCCACGATCTTCGCGATCTGGTCGGTTCCGGCTCCCGCGTCTATCTCCATTGCAACGCCGGGATGAACCGCGCGCCCACGCTTGCGATTGCGTTTTTGCGCGCTTATCGGCAAATGTCACTCGAAGAGGCGATGATGCTCGTGAAAAAACATCGCGCATGCGGACCGTTCATGACGGTCCTCGAAGAGTATTTCGGGCCGCGCGATTACAAGCCGGAAAAATGACTTGACCTCATCAGGCGCAGCCGGAAGTTTGCCGCGGGCGATGCCGAGGCAGAAATTTCTCACGGCCTGCGCGTGGGGCGTACATTTATATACCGCTCTGGGCGCGGCGCTCGGGCTGCTCGCGATCTACGCCGCCGCGCAACGCGACTTCCGCGCGTCGTTCCTCGCGATGGGCGTGGCGACGATTATCGATTCCAGCGACGGTCCCCTCGCCCGCTTGCTGATGGTCAAGACTCGCGTGCCGAGCTTCGACGGCGCGCTGCTCGACAACATCGTGGACTACCTCACCTACACCGTGGCGCCGGTGTTTCTGATGCTGGAGGCCGGGATCGTACCGGGTTCGCGATGGGGCCTGGGGCTGGCGTGTTTCATCGTGCTCGCCAGCGTTTACGGATTTTGCCGGACGCAAGCCAAGACCGACGACAATTACTTCCTCGGCTTCCCGAACTATTGGAACCTGGTCGCGTTTTATCTTTTCTGCCTCGGCGCCGGCGCCGTCTTCAACGTCGCCGTACTGCTGCTCCTCGCCGTGATGGTGTTCATGCCGCTCAAGTTCATCTATCCAAATCGAACCGTCCCGCTCCGCCCGGTCACGCTCACGCTGGGAATAATCTGGGCGTTTGTGACGGTCGCGGCGGTTCTGATGATCCCGGCTGTCAATCCCATTATGTTGTGGGCCGGGCTGAGTTTCATCGTTTACTACTTCATTGCGTCGTTCGTGCTTCAGGCGCGCGCCGCGCTCAAGTCCAATCGCAGCCGCGTCGATCTCAATGCCTGAATCCGGGCTTCATACCGCAGTCGCCGCCTCCGAGTCATGGCTCGAGGTGATCGACTCCGATTCTTCCGTGCTCCTGATTACGCCGCACGGCGGCCGCGCCGAGCCACGCACGCGCTCGCTGCCCAATCCCAAGGTCAACGACCTGCATACCGCCGACATCACCCGCGGACTTGCGGCGCGACTTGGCGCGTCGGCGCTGATCAACGTCGCGATGGATCGCAATCGGCTCGACTGCAACCGTCTCTCGCAATTAATCGAACGCGCGCCGTGGCTGCTCGAAATGATCGCGGATCGGGTGGGCGCGATCGTCGCGCGTCATGGCCGCGTCACGGTGCTGCTCATCCACGGATGGAACATTATCGAGCCGCGCCTCGATTTCGGACTCGGACTGCGAAATTCAGGCGGCGAACTGCGGCCGCCCGGCTCCGCTTGCGTCTCGGCCAGCGACGATTTCATCAACGGCCCTCTCGCCGGACTCGCTGACCGTCTGCATTATCATGGAATCAAGCCGACCTATGGTATGCGTTATCCGGGCGGCGGCCTCCAGAACCTGTTGCAGGCATTCACCGCGCGTCATCGCCAAAGTTCCAACGCGCCGCTCAGATCGATTTCCGAAACTGCCGCCAGCGGTGTCGTCGATGCGGCCCAACTCGAACTGTCTGTCTCGATCAGGATGCCCGGCGAGTTGCGCGCCCGATGCGAAGACGCCATCGCCCAGGTCTTTTCGGCAAACGGCGCCGCTTCGCACGCCGCGCGCGCACCTCTCGTCGTAAATCGCGCACCGCGCCCGCCAGCCGCCAGATCCGAAATCGGCGCGGCCGGATCAGTCGCGGCGCCCGGACGCGTCGGGATCGAGTTCTACGACCCCGCGGCGCGTATCGGTGCGATGGCAAGCTTCGACGTCGGCGGCGCCGCCGTGGGCGCGCGAATCATGATGCTCTTCGATCGCCATCGCGCAGCATTATTCACCGCCGAGGGCCGGCCAACACGTTCCAGCGGCGCCATCACTCACGGTCCGCTCTCGCTCACACGCGAGGGCGAATCGATGGTGCTCGCGTTCCGCGGACCCGCCGTGATCGTGCCCGACGCTGCCGCGTATCTAAGCATCGAACGCGCGCTGGCTTCGGGCCAGCTCGACGGCGGCACCGAAGTTAACGTGCGTTTCGAAATCGATCACGGCGGCGGTGAGTTCGACTTCGACCGGATTGCGTCCTCGCCCGGCGCCGCGCCCGACCGTGCGTCGCCCAGCGCTTCATTCGGGCGAATTTCGGGACGGGTTTGCATCGAGGGCGCCGCACGGACGGTGAACGGGTTTGCGCGCGCGGGAATGTCGTTCACCGGACTGGGGCCGGATAAATTTACCGCGCGCCGGATGATTTGGGCGTGTTTCGAAGATAAAGAAGCGCCGCGTGCGCTCGAAGCCCGCTCGATTGCGACACGCGATGCGCCGCCGGGCCGGAGCGCCAGGATTCTCGGCGCCGGCGGATGGTCGCCGTGCGAGCTGCGCGATCTCATGATCGATACGCCTTCGGTCGAGGAACCGCCACGTCGTATTTTCGCATCGTTGACGCGCTCGGATGGGTCGTCATGCGACCTCGAGGGCAGCGTCGAATGCTTTATTCCGCTCTCGCGCCCCGGGCCCGAGCAGTCGCGCATCTACACGTCGCTCGGATTCGCGAGCTTCCGCACCGGCGCCCATCACGGCGCCGGGATGTTCGAATATTCCCATACCGCCGGCCCCAAAAGCGCGTTCACTTAATTGAATGTGAAACCCACCGTGGGTTTCACACTTCCTTGGGCAGGGGTGACCCCTGCACCCAACGTTAATCGAAAAATCCGCAGGATGCGTCTTTTTCTCCCACGGCCAAGAGCGAGAGACGCGCTGCGCGTATCTCGCGATTTACGCTGCGCCGTCGCCGCCGCGACCGCCCACCGCGCAGGTGATTCCTTCCACATCCTGTCGCCCCGGCGCCTTATTTCACGGGAGGTGCCACGGGCGCGCGGCAGGTGATGGTCCTGCGACCGCACCGCAAAAGCACGCCGCCGAGACATCGTGTGAACGAAACCGGCACGGGACCTTGCGGATGAAGGCCGTTCGGTTTACACGGCAAGCGGGAATCGGGGTGGCAAAACGGAAATTCCGGCCAAGTTAAAACCGGGCTCGAACTTCGCATTTGCAAGACGCCCGGTGTCGCTGCTAATCGGATTCAGGATTGAAAATAGTTCAAATTGCGTAGGGATGAAGCCATATGGAAACCCCCGATCAAGCCAGGAAAAAAGTCGTTGCTTTCATCGGGCTGGGCCGGATGGGCGAGGCGATGGCAGCCAATATTCAACGGGCTGGATATCCGCTTGTGGTCTGGAACAGGACACCGGCCAAGGTCGAGCCGCTTCTCGCCGCCGGCGCGACAATGGCCGACACCCCATCCGCCGCCGCGGCCAAGGCCGACATCATCATTTCCAGCATGGCCGACGATGCCTCGTTGACCTCGGTAGTATCCGGACCTGACGGCATCCTTAAGGGCCTTCGTCCGGGCGGCGTGCATATCAGCACAAGCACGATTTCGGCCGGGCTCTCAGATGAACTGGATCTGATGCACACCGCATCGAGAGCGCACTACCTGGCCGGTCCAGTGCTTGGCCGCCCGTCGGCGGCCCAGGCCGCGCAGCTCCTGACCTTTGTGGGCGGAGATCCTCAGCGGCTCGAAGAGGTGCGCCCGGTGATCACCACCTATGCGCCTGTGATAATCTTCGCCGGCAAACGTCCTGGCCTTGCCAATATCGCAAAACTGATCGCCAATTTTCTTGTCGCATCAGCGATCGACCTGATCGGTCAATCGCTGGCGCTTGGTGAAAAATCCGGCCTTAGCCAAGACCTCGTCCTGCAGATGCTGTCCGGCTTCTTCGCATTTCCCGCGATCAGGGAATATGTGACCAGGGTCGCGAGCCGAGACTTCGACGCCGTTGGATTTACGCTGTCCGGCGGGTTGAAGGACGTCGAGCTGATGATCGGCGCGGCTCATGAGGTCAACTTTGAGCTGTCAAGCGCCGTGGCCATGCAGACCAAGCTTCGCGCGGCGATCGAACGCGGCTGGAAAGGCAAGGATTGGAGCTGCTTCACCGACATGGATCGGCGGTAGCCAGAGGGCCAGGTCATCAGGCTTTCAACCCATCTCTCGCTCTGCAATTCCGAGAGCCGCGCGCACAAGAACGCAACGGAAACAACCGAACCTAAAAGGAGAAAATAACATGTCGCTGACCCAGTTTGTCCCGACCCCGAAGTTCGAGGACTACAAGGAACGGTTCAAGGAACATTTCAAGCTGGAGCGTCGTGCTGATGGTGTTATTCTGGCCCAAGCCCATACAATGGGCGGCTCAATTCAATTGAGCGTCGAAAATCATCGTGCTCTAGGCCAGCTATTCAAGACCATTGGTGCTGATCCTGAAAACGAACTGCTGATTCTGACCGGGTCGGGTAAGGACTTCATGATGTCAATTGATCCGCAAGGCTTTGCCCTTGAGAAGGAGAACCTGCAGCATTGGGCCTACGAGTACGCCTATAAGGATGGGCGGACCAATGTTAGCTCGCTGATCAATGACCTCGAAATCCCGACCATCGGCGTTCTCAATGGCTCAGGAGGCCACGCGGAGATTTGTCTCATGTGCGACATCACAATTTGCTGTGAAGACGCCATTATTTTCGATCCTCACTTCAATATGGGATCAGTTCCGGGAGATGGGATCCACAGCTGTCTTCAAGAACTGCTTGGCGTCAAGCGGGCCGCATATGTTTTGTTCACTGGGCAGCCCATCGACGCCAAAATGGCTCTCGAATATGGAATGGTAAACGAGGTTGTGCCCAGAGACCAACTCCTCGACAGAGCATGGAAGCTCGCCGATCACATCATGAGCCAGCCGCGGGTTACCCGACGCCTTACAACGCAGATTGTTCGGCGCCCCTGGAAAAGGCGGATCACTGATGACCAGGACGGCGGCTTTGGCATTCAGATGTTTTGTCATCTGGCCAAGAATGAGGCCATTCACAACAACGATCGGGCCGCATCAGCGGCCGCCTCCGTCAGGAAGGTCTTTGACTAAGTCATAGGGGTCAAAGCCCGCGCGGCGGACTCCTCAATACGCTGAGCATCGAACGCCTCGATACCGTGCGGGATCTAGGTAGATGGACCTCTTAATAGAAAGGGGAATTCCGGACGAATACGATTCCGATGGCGATTGAGGTGCGGCGCTAAGCGGGCGACTGGGCGGCGCGGGTACGCGCGGCGACCATCGCTTCAACCTGGCCCGCGATATCGGCGAGCACTTTGCCGGTGGGCGTGGACCCGTACTCGAGAACGAACAGCACGCCGCGATCGCCGCTGTCCGCAAGCCGCGGTTCAAACGCGAGCCGCGCGATGATTGGCAACGCAGCCTCGCGTGCGACTCCATGCAGATCGCCCTCCGGCCACAAAGGCCGAACTGCGCGGCATCCGTCGCAGTTGAAGCCGGCCATATTCTCCACGATGCCGACGATCGGCGCGCCGATCGCGCGGCCAATTTTTATCGCGTGGCGCGCGGCAATCGTGTCCTGTGCGGACGGAAGACTCAGCAACAGAACGCCGTCAAGCGCTACGACAGAAGCCAACGAGTACAATCGATCGAGACCGGTCGCCAGATCGATGATCAAAAAATCGACGCTCCCGAACTGCGATTGCGCCAGGATTCGCCGCAGCGCTTCGCGATAGCTCAGTTCCACGGGTCGCGCCGGCGCAGGCGCAACCGGCTCGCCGGCGTTGTTGCCGTTGATTTGATCGTAATCATCCACAAAGCTGATCGGTGGCGCCTCGCCGCCGGGAAGCTGATCGCTCGAAACTACGCGCAAGCCATGCGGCCCCGCAGCCGGCTCGATTCCTTCGATCATCGGGTAGCGCCGCTGCGGTTTCATCCCGAGCATCGCCGCGACACTCGGCGAATTCAGATCCGCATCGACGATCGCAACCTTGTGGCCTTTCATCGCCAACGCCGCCGCGATATTCACGGCGAGCATGCTCTTGCCGACCCCGCCCCGCGCGCTTGCAAGGGCAATCGTCGCGCCCACGCCGGAAAGATTGGTGCGAATCCGCTCGCGAGCGTTGGCTAAATCGACGGATGGTCCGACGGATCCATCGCTTTCAATATCGGAAAATATCCTCATCGGCCGGTTGCTGACATCCTGACGCAGCGATCGTAGCGATCGTCGATAACTGTGGCTCCCCGCGCAGGTGGCTTCGCCTAGAATGACTGGTTTGGGCAGCGCGGTAAACAATGCCCGCGGTGGCGCGCTCGCCCGCCTACGCGCTCTCGTCGTCGGCGTCGGTGGAACCTATTTTGCGGTAGGTATTGCGCTCGTCGTCGAATCGCCGCTGCGATTTCGCCTCGCGCTCCTGGTCCTGCTGACAATCCCGGCACAGGCGCGAAAACGGCATCGCCTCGAGCCGTTCCTCGGCGATCTCCAGCCCGCAGGACTCGCAGACGCCGTAGGCGCCGTCGTCGAGACGCTCGAGCGCGTCGTCGATCTGCTTGAGCTTGACCTGTTCGCGGTCCGACAGGATGAAGTTGATCTCGCGATCGCGCTCTTCGGACGCGAGGTCGTAGCTGTCCATGCCCTCGTCCTTGTTGCTTTCGCGTTCGGCGCGCAATTCCGAATCGATCTCGCCGAGCAGTTTGGTTTTCGTTTCCAGCAGTTGCTCGCGCGCTTTGGCAAGGAACTTCTTTCGGTTTGGGGCAACTGGATTCTTCGCCATTGAATTTGCGACTCCCGGTATATTAAGCGGCCGCGCCGGCGACGGTTGCGTGCAGGTCGTAGCTGAGCGCCTTGTCGATTCGTGCGCGGACGAACTCGCCCGGCTGCGCGTCGCCCGCAAGAAATACGGAGCCATCGATTTCCGGCGCTTGACCGGACGTTCGCCCGCGCATTCGCGTGGCGCGTCCGGGCATCGGACCCTCGACTAGCACCTCCATCTCGCGTCCGACCAGGCCGCGATTCCTGGCCAGGGAAATTTGCGCCTGCGTCGCCATCAAGCGTGCCCGCCGCGCGCGCTTGACGCGCTCGGGCACCTGGTCCGGCAGGTTGTAGGCGGCAGTATTCTCTTCGCGCGAATAGGTAAACACTCCCACGCGATCGAACTGCTGATCGCGGACAAAATTCACCAGCCGCTCGAACGCGGCGTCAGTCTCGCCAGGGAAGCCCGTGATAAACGACGTGCGCAGCACGACGCCCGGGATGCGCTCGCGCACGCGGTCGAGCAGCTTGACCAATGCCGCGCCCGAGCGCTCGCGGCGCATCGCGCGCAGCATCGCATCGTCGGCGTGCTGCAATGGCATGTCGATGTACTTGACGACCTTGGGCAGCTCCGCGATTGCGTCGAGCAGTTCGGCGCTGACGAAATTCGGATAGCAGTAGAGCAGCCGAATCCAGCGCAGCTCGTCGATCGTCGAGAGTTCGCGCAGCAAGGCCGCCAGCGAAGACGGCTCATCGAGGTCGCGGCCGTAGGCGGTCAAATCCTGCGCGATCAAATTGATCTCGCGAACGCCGGCCGCCGCCAGGTTGCGCGCCTCGGCGACCAGGTCAGCCGGCGGACGGCTCTCATGCAGGCCGCGAATCTTGGGAATAATGCAAAACGCGCACTTATGATTGCAGCCTTCGGAAATCTTCAAGTAAGACGTGAAGAAATCGCCGGTCTTGATTCGCGGGATGGCCGAGGTGGGCAGCAGATGCGCCGCGCCGGCGTACGGAATCGGCCGCATCTCGGGCGCTTCGGTGCGCCGCAGCAGCTCGGGCAGATCGAGGAAGTTGCCGGTGCCAACGAACACGTCCACTTCGGGCATCGTGGCGGCGAGCTCAGTGGCGTAGCGCTGCGACAAGCATCCCGCAACCACCAGCCGCTTGCCAAAGCCGCGCTGCTTGACCTCGGCCGCTTCGAGGATTGCGTCGATCGATTCCTTCTTGGCCGCCTCGATAAACGCGCAGGTATTCACCAACAGCACTTGCGCCTCTTCGGGGTCGAGGGTGATCTCGAAACCCGCCGCGGTCAGCGCGCCCAGCATCAGCTCGCTGTCGGCGAGGTTCTTGGGGCATCCCAGCGTGAGTAAGTGAACTTTTTCCATGACGGAATCGGGAAGAGTTACGGGGCTTTTAAAAATACCTGTCGCATGCACCCGAGGCAATCGCGCCTCGATGCGTCATCGCGGCGATTGTAGTCTTCGGGTTTTCTCGAGCGTCACGGCGCGGCGGGCGCCGTCACGACATCCGCGCCCGCCGGCGTCTTGAACGCGAAAATCGAATCGGGCAGTTCCACATTATCATGAACGTCGCTGAAGTCGATCCTGGTCGTGTCGCCAAGCTGGTCGGTAAGCGTCAACGCGATCAGATTGTAAGTCTTCGGATCGAGCCCGACTTCAATTTTGTAGCCGCCGGCCTTCGCGTCGAGGATCAAATCGACCAGACCGGTGGGCGTCGCGGGGGTTGCGAATGCGGCCTTGAAGTCGCGGTTGAGATTGCCGATTCCGAGCAGGAACGAGGTCGCGCTGCTCGATTTGAGCGCCTGCTTGAGCGGAGTTTCGACGACCTGGTTGAGATCCGGATCGTAGCTGTAGAGCGTCTGGCCGTCGCTGACGATCGTTTGTTTTTCAGGGTCCTGAAACTCCCATAACATGCGTCCGGGCTTGCGAAATGAAACCGTGCCCTGACGTTTGCGTTTCGGCGCGCCGACGGTGGCGATCTCCTCGCTGAATTTCGCCGAGAATGACCTGGTGTCGCGGTAATGACGCTGCAGGCGATCCAGCACATGCTGCAAGTCTTTGCTGACAGGCGGACCAGACGGAGCGATCGTCTCCGATCGAGCGGGCGCCGCGCTGACGAGCATCATCAGGATCGCAGGAAAGATCGCGTTCCACATATTTTCAGAAAAGTTGCCGCCGCTCATCGGACGCTGTGCAAGCGGACTTCGCGGGGCTTCGCGCCGTCGGCGGGCATCACGATTCCTTCGCGTTCCATCTGCTCGACCATCCGGGCCGCGCGATTGTAGCCGATTCGAAGCCGCCGCTGGATCATCGAGATCGACGCCTGGTTGCTCTCCATCACGATCCGCACCGCCTCATCATACATTTCGTCCTGAATGTTGGCGCCGAATCCCGCCCCCTCCTCCTCGCCCGGAGCCTTGGTGTCGAGGATTTCCATGCGGTATTCGGGCGCGCCCTGCTCGCGCAGGAAATCAGCGAGCCTGCGAATCTCGTGCTCGCCGACGAACGGCCCGTGCAGGCGGCGAAGTTTCGCGCTGCCGGGCGGCATGAAGAGCATATCCCCGGCGCCGAGCAGGCGTTCGGCGCCGATCGAATCGAGAATCGTGCGCGAATCGACGCGCGAGGTGACCTGAAGCGAGATTCGCGCCGGCAGGTTCGCCTTGATAAGCCCGGTGATCACATCCACCGAGGGACGCTGGGTGGCGAGGATGAGATGAATCCCCGCGGCGCGCGCCTTTTGCGCCAGCCGCGTGATATCGCGCTCGACGGTCTTGCCCTCGCCGAGCAGCAAATCGGCAAGCTCGTCGATGACGATCACGATCTTCGGCAGCTTGCGATGCTCGATCGCGCCGACCGCCGGCTGATTGGGATCGTCCGACGCCGGTACGCTATATCCCGCCAGCTTGAGCTGTGCGATCGACGCGCCCGACGCCAGCGCGTGGTTGTAGCCGTCGATATTGCGCACGCCCAGCTCGCGCATCCTGAGGTACCTGCTCTCCATCTCCTGCGTCGCCCACAGCAACGCGGACGCGGCCTTCTGCGGATCGACGACGACCGGAACCAGCAGATGCGGAATGTTGTCGTACACCGACAATTCCAGCATCTTGGGATCGACCAGAATGAGGCGCACATCGTCGGCGGTCGCGTTGAACAGAATCGACGCGATCATCGTGTGGAGCGAAACCGACTTGCCGGTTCCGGTGGCTCCGGCGATCAGCAGATGAGGCATCCTGGCGAGATCGGTGGCGACCGGACGCCCGGCGATATCCTTGCCGAGCGCGATGGTGAGCTGGCTCTGCGCGGCCAGGAATTCCTCGGCCTCGAGAATCTCGCGCAGATAAATGCGTTCGCGCTTGCGGTTGGGCACTTCGATGCCGACCACGGCTTCGCCGGGGACCGGCGCCTGGATTCGCACCGCGGCGGCTCTAAGCGCCATCGAGAGATCGTCGGCGAGATTGACAACCTGGCTCACCTTGATTCCGGAGCCCGGCTCGAATTTGTACATCGTGACGACCGGGCCCGGCTGTACTTCGACCACCCGGCCCTGGACGCCGAAGTCCGCGAGCTTCTGCTCGAGCACGCGCGCGCTGCGCTCAAGCTGGCTCTCGTCCACCTGCGCATGCTCGGCCGGCGGCAAGTCCAGCAGCGACTGCGGCGGGAGTTTGAAAGCACCCTTCTGGCGCGGCTTGGAAGCCGCGGCCCGGTCGCGCTTCTCGCGCGCCGTCGCCTCGCGAATCTCCAGCAGCCGGACCTTCAGCGGCGCCGGCCCGCCGTCCGGGTCGACCTCGTCGCCCGCGCCCAGTGAGAACGGGACGCGCGAATCGCCGCCGGCAAGTTCGAACTCGTCGTGGCGCCGGCGAATTTTGTTGGCGAGACCGGCCAGCAGCTCGGTCGGCGCCCGCTTGAGCATCAGCGCAAGCCCGCAGATCAGTCCGAGCGCGACCGCGATCAAGCCCCCGGCCAGGTTGAGCGAATCGCTGAGCCGCGTGGCGATATCCGCGCCGATTTCACCGCCCATCTTCGGGTCGTGCAGATCCCACAGCGCGCCGGCCGCCGCCAGCGCCAGAATCAAAATGACGCCGCCGCCAATCTCGCGCACGATCGTGACGATTCCCGCACCCGTCCATACGCGCTGCGCCAGCCACGCGACCAATATCATCGCGGTGTACGCCTGGTATCCGATCAGGCCGCCGAGAATCGCCGCGAAGGCCGCGCCGACCGGACCGCCGAGGTTGGGAGTGCGTGCGATATCGACGCTTACGAGGCTCACCGTGCCGAACGCCGCAAACGCAAGCAGCGCGAGCGCGAATAGCTCGCGAGCGATACGGCCGCCGCGAGGTGCGGCTTCGAAAACGAAAACCTCCTCGACCGCATCCCGCGGCTCGCGAGCCGGTGAAGCCAGCGGCTCGATGGGCATTTTCTCCTTGCGCGCGATGGGGGTCACACCTCCGTCACGTACGGAATCACCAGCGGCCGCTTGCCCAGCTCGTCGCTGAAGTAGCGCCGAATCGCGCGTACGATTTCTTCCTTCACGCGGGGATCATTGGCGAGCAGGGGACCGCCGAGCGCGCTCAGGCGGCGGGTCAATTCCTCCTTCGCGCGGCGCATGTGCTCGGAAGTTCCGTCGCCGCTCACCAGACCCCGCGAGAGGAGATCGGGGCCCGCAACGATGCGCCCGGTTTTCGACGAGAGGACCACCACCGCCGTCACCGTGCCATCGCGCGCGAGCACCCGGCGCTCGCCGATCACCGCGGGGTCCCCGCCGTCGGCGCCTTCGAGCATCACGCGGCCCGCCTCGACTGTGGGTCCGCGCCGCGCCTCGCCGTCGCGGTTGAGAATCAGCGAATCGCCGTCTTCGAGCAGGAAGCAGTTGTCCTCGGGTATTCCCGCGGCGATTGCGAGCGCGACGTGACGGCTCAGATGACGATACTCGCCATGAATCGGGATGAAGTGGCGCGGCCGCGTGAGCGCGATCATCTCCGACAGCTCGTCCTGGCCGGCGTGCCCCGAAACGTGAACCGGAGCGACCGCGTCGTAAACGACGTCGGCGCCCTGCCGGTAGAGGCGATTCACCAGGGTGTTGATGGTGCGTTCGTTGCCGGGAATGAAGCGCGATGACAGCACGACCACGTCGCCATGCTCGATACGCACGCGCGGGTGGGCGTCGGCGGCGAGTTTCGCCAGCGCGGAGAGCGGTTCGCCCTGGCTTCCGCTGGCCAGATAGCTCAGCCGGTTGCCGTCGATGAACTCGGCCTCGCCCGGCTCGACAAACATCGCTTGCGCAAATGGAAGCTGGCCGGTCTCGAGACCCAGCCGCACACTATCCGCCATCGCGCGTCCGAGCGGAACGACCCGGCGGCCGAACTCGCGCGAGACCTCGACCACCTGGCGAATCCGATGCAGATGCGACGAAAAGGCCGACAGGAAAAACCTGCCGCGCGCGCGCGACGCGAGCTCGCGCAGGACGGGCTTGAGCGAACTTTCCGAGCCCGACCGGCCGGGGCGCTCGACGTTGGTCGAATCCGAGAGCAAGACGGCAACGCCTTCCGCGCCAAGCTCGGCGAAGCGTTCGCGATCGAACAGCTCGCCGTCCACGGGGGCCTCATCGATCTTGAAGTCGCCGCTATGAACGATGATCCCCGCGGGAGTTCGCACCGCCAGCGCAATCGAGTTCGGGGTCGAATGCGTAACCCGAATCGGCTCGACCGTGAACGGCCCGGCCTCGAATGCAACCCGCGGCGCAATCGTCCGCAGATCGACCGGATCGTCGAACTCCGCATCAGCGATGCGCCGCCGGGTGAAAGCGAGCGTTATATCGGTTCCATAAACGGGAACGTTGAAGCGGCGCAGCAGATGCGGGAGCGCGCCGATGTGATCCTCGTGGGCGTGGGTGAGCACGACCGCCTCAACCGCGACGTGGCTGCGCTCGAGCCACGCCATCTCGGGTATATAGGTACCCAATCCGAGCGCGGGCTCGTCGGGGAACATCACACCGCAATCGATCACGATCGCGCGCCCGGCGCATTCGATCGCCATCAGGTTGAGGCCGATCTCGCCCAACCCGCCCAGCGCCACGATTCGGACCGGAGCGGTCGTGGAAGTGCTTGCCGCCATCGCCCTATCCTGCCTCCGCACCGAGGCGAATTATATCGGTCAGAAATCGAAGGCGAAAGGCGGGGTCCAGCCCCCTGCCTTGCCTTGAGAACGGGGCGGGGCTAGTTTTCGAATGATGAGGTGGCGAAGATGGCGGCGTCGGTAAACAAAGTAATTCTAATCGGCAATCTCGGACGCGATCCCGAAACTCGCTTCACCAACTCGGGCACGTCGGTCACCAACTTTTCGATTGCAACCAAGGAGTCGTTCGCCGACAAGAGCGGGACCCGGCAGGACCGCACCGACTGGCACAACATCATCGTGTGGGGCAAACAGGGCGAGACTTGCGCGCAGTATCTCAAGAAGGGAAGCCCGGTTTATATCGAGGGGAGAATTTCCTACCGCGAATACGAAGCCAAGGACGGCAGCGGCAAGCGCAAGGTCACGGAAATCGTCGCGATGCGCGTGCAGTTCCTGAGCTCGCGCGGCGGCGCGCCGATGGGCGATGACTCCGGCGAAGCTCGTGGCCGCGCACCCGCAAGCGGCGCAGGCGCGGGCGAGGACGTCGCGCCAATGGACGACGAGGACATCCCGTTCTAGAACGATCCACGCCGAGCAATTGAACCGCGATCAAAAGCCGGCTGAGGCTTCTACCGCTTGGATTACTTTCTCAGCAATGCAAGGAATTCGGCGGGACTTATCTCAACGGCCCGGAGAATAGCCCGGAGCGTACCTCGATCGAGTTCCGGATGAAGTGGCACTGTTGCCGGATTTCGATTCGGGCATGCCAAGCGCACGTGGCTTCCCTTCTGACGCGTCTGTCGGTACCCCATCTTCGTCAGAGCGGCGATGCATTCACTGCCGGAGATGACGGGTAGTCGGATCACTGCTTCTCGCCTTGCGCCAAGTGCAAGCGGCCTTACGACGAGAGCTTGGCTCTAAGTTCCGTGTGGCTCTTGTTTATGCGTTACAAGTTATGCTTTGGGAGACCGCGCAGTCCGTCCCGGGACGACTTGGCGAACCTTCCGGGGAGGCCTCACCGGTCTCTCCGTTCTGCTCGCGGCGGCGATTTTGACGCGTGCAAGGTCGTAGTGGGATGCCAGTTCCCATCCTTCCTCCGCGCGGCTTTCCAGACACAACTCGATCGCTTCCCGGATATTGCGTAGCGCCTCCCTTCGCGTGCGGCCCTGGCTGATACAGCCCGGAATCACGGGACACTCCGCAACTACGTATCCATCATGCCCGGCGTTGAGTATGACTGGCAGCTCCATGTTTGCAGAGAGTATCACCTGTAGCGGCTACTCGAAAACGGCTCACGCACCGCAAGTTTCCCCTACACAGTTTTCAGAGACAGAACCTGCAAATTCAAGCGCCTGATTTTGGGATTCGGCGCAATTGCGGGGGGGCGGGAAGCGGGCTGCCATCCGCGCGGCTTGCGATTTCGATAAATCGGCTCAACTCGACGCGCAACTCGCCGACGGCGAGACCCATGTGCTGGTGCGGAATTGAATCGAGCTTGGCCGACGCTTTCTGATACAGCGACCGTGCGCCCTCGAGGTTTCCGCGCTGCGCGTGCAGGATCGCGACCGCGGCCTGGATCAGTCCCTGGTAGAAGAGCTTCGCCTCGCCGTCGGAGCGCTTCCAGATTTCCTCCCATGCTTCATGACACTCGAAGAAGCGCCCTTGATTGAAGAGATCGATTCCCTGTTCGAAGAAGTCGACGTGCGGCTGCGGCGTCATCGATCAAGCATAGCGCGCCGGCGGCGGCGAATCGGCGGCGCGGCGCTAGTGCCTGGTCGTGCCGGGCTCGAGCTCGACGCCTACCGGCTCCAGGATGCGCACGACCATATTGTAGTAGGCGACGTTCTGCACCAGCTCCATCAGGCGCTGCGTGTCGAGAAACGTCTTCAAGGCGTTCCAGGTCGCGTCGGTCACGCGCACGTTGCTGGTGGTCTCGACAGCGTAACGAATCACGGCGCGCTCATTGTCGCTGAACTTCGAGGATTTCTCCCAATCAGCGAGCGCCTCGATCTGCTCGCGTGAGACGCCGACGCGCCGCGCGATGCTGCAATGATGCACGAACTCGTATTGCGCATCAGTCAGCCGTCCTACCGTGAGGATCGCGAGTTCGCGGAGTTTTGCGTCGAGCGCGGTCTTGTTGCGAAGGCTGCCACCCATCCCGCAGAACCGGCGCAAAAATTTTGGCGTATGCGCGAGCACGCGGAAGAGGTTGCCGACGGTGCCGCCGCCCTCCGCGGCCAGGTTGTCGAAGATGACGCGGTCGGCTTCGGGAAGGTCTTCGCGATTGAGGTACGGTACGCGCGCGGCCATGAGTGCGCCTCCTGCGGATAAAGGTGTTCCTGGTTTTGACAGCGCGGCCCTGGTTCAGGCGAACAGCATCTCGGACATCGCGCCGCCGGGCGGAATCATGGGCATCACCGCCTCTTCCTTGGGGATCACGACGTCGATGAGTACCGGGCCGGGGGTCGCGAATGCTTCCTTCATCGTGGCGACCAGATCTTTCGATTTTTCAATTCGGAAGCCGCGCGCACCGTAGGCATCGGCCAGCTTGACGAAATTCGGCACCGACATCGCGGTGTAGGAATACCGTTCGGCGTAGAACTTCTCCTGCCATTGGCGAACCATTCCGAGGAAGTAGTTATTGAGTATGATCACCTTGATATCGACTTTGTATTGGACCGCGGTACCCAGTTCCTGAATGTTCATCTGAATCGAGCCGTCGCCCGAAACCACTACAACCTTCTTGTCAGGGGCGGCGAACGTCGCACCGATCCCGGCCGGCAGTCCGTAGCCCATGGTACCCAGTCCACCGGAGGTCAGCCACGAGCGGGGATGCTCAAACGGGAACATCTGAGCTACCCACATCTGATGCTGCCCGACATCAGTGACTAGTATGCAATCGCCCTTGGTGAGCTTGTGCAGCTCGGCGATAACGTCGTGCGGGGAGACGCTCTCGCCACGAGGACTGTTCTCGTAGAGCGGTTTCTCCTTCTGCCACTTGAGGATCTGCTGATGCCATTTCGCCCAATCGGCGTGGCGCTTCGCGATACTCTCGCGGCCCTTGATCGTGGTCAGCATGTCGGTCAGCACCAACTTGATATCGCCGACGATCGGAATATCGACCTTGACGTTCTTCGAAATAGACGACGGGTCGATATCGATGTGAATAATCGTCTCGGCCTTCGGCGCGAATTCAGAAATCTTGCCGGTGACGCGATCGTCGAAGCGCGCTCCGACTGCGATCAGGCAATCGGTGTTGCATACCGCCGTGTTGGTGGCATACGAACCGTGCATCCCGAGCATCCCGAGCCGGAGCGAATCAGAGGCGGGGTACGATCCCAAGCCCATCAACGTCTCGGTGATTGGAATACCAAGTCCTTTAACCAGTTCACGCAGCTCGGGCGCCGCACCGGACCATTGCACGCCGCCGCCGACGTAGAACAGCGGCGTCGAACTTTTCTCGATCGCCTCGATCGCGCGCTCGATCTGCCGGGGATTGCCGCGAATTGTGGGCTTGTAGCCGCGCAGTTCAATTTTCTCGGGGATGTGAAGAACATGCTCGGCCTGTTGCACGTCCTTGGGCAAATCGACCACCACCGGACCGGGACGTCCGCTGCCGGCGATATAAAACGCTTCCTTGATGATGCGCGAGATATCCTTGACGTTCTTGATCAGGAAATTGTGCTTGGTGCACGGGCGGGTGATGCCGACGAAGTCCGCCTCCTGGAAAGCATCGTTGCCGATCATCGTGGTCGGAACCTGGCCCGACAAAACCACCATCGGGGTGGAATCCATGTACGCGTCGGCGATTCCCGTGACGGTGTTGGTCGCACCGGGCCCCGAAGTGACAATGACGACGCCGGGGCGTCCGCTGACGCGCGCATAGCCCTCCGCCATGTGGGCGGCGCCCTGCTCATGGCGGACCAGAATGTGCTTGATCTTTGAGTCGAGTAGCGCGTCGTAAGTCGGCAGGATCGCGCCGCCCGGATAGCCGAAGATGACATCGACGCCCTCGGCAATCAGGCTCTCGACAACGATTTGTGCTCCCGTAAGTTTTTTCATTTACCGATTTTTGGCCGCTTTCCCGGTGATTTGAGCCTTCAAAGGTACACTACGCGCGGATGTCGGCACAACTTGTGCC
>Ga0074046_10000790_pt1 | contig 29096 bp, 48 predicted proteins | sample BogForMeECP23OM3_FD_94441 | JGI IMG/M metagenome (GOLD analysis project Ga0074046, IMG submission 94441) | Bog forest soil microbial communities from Calvert Island, British Columbia, Canada - Bog Forest MetaG ECP23OM3 | ecosystem: Environmental > Terrestrial > Soil > Wetlands ... | reverse complement strand
TCTAGACACCTACAAATTACTTAAATAGAAACGGCTTAATCCAAAACAAGGAAAAAAAGCCATGTCCGCAAGTACCAGAATCACAGGCTATGGAGTAGGCGCTCCAACAATTAAGTTGAATCCGCCACCCATAATTTCTACAAGAGCCCCTTTAACATCAGATATACGATTTCCCCTAGGCCAGCAATGGATCTTTACGACTGGAAATGATGTATATTTTCTTACATCTGTCGTAGCAAACGTAGCCACTTGGGCCGTAGCTAATGGCGGATCTTCAAACGTTAATACAATTAACTCTCTACTGCCAAGCGGCGGTAATATCAACATTGTCGGGACTGGTAGTCAAATATCAGTGGTAAATGCTGGTAGCACAATCACATTAAGTCTTCCTGCTACTGTTGTTGCTCCTGGAAATTTAACCGTAACAGGCAATTTACTAGTGGATGGTACATCAAGTTTCATTGGTGGATTCAGCATCTCTGGCGGTTTAACAGTAACTGGCGGCTTCACTACTGATACGTTGACATCAACTGGAACGACAAGTCTTGGAACCACAGGTGCAAGCACAACTACTATTGGAAACGTAACTGGTGCTTCAGGAACGCTCATTAAAGTAGGCACAGGTAACTTTTCCTTAGATGGCGTTACAAACTCTACATATGCAATTGGTGCGTCGACGACTACAGGCACTATCACAATAGGTGGAACGGCCCAGACTGGTAACATCGTGCTTGGATCATCATCGGGTACTAATACTGTACTAATTGGAAATGGTGCGGGTGCTACCACAGTAACGATTGCGAATGGAACGGCTGGTAATACAGTCAATATCGCAGAAGGCGTTAACGCAGGTACTCAGGTTGTTAATATTGCATCTGGCGCCTCAGCTGCTAACCAAACAGTAAATATTCTAACTGGTATTGGCACAGCCGGTACACAAGCCGTCAATATCGCAACAGGAGCCGCAGCTAGCACAGTAACTATTGGTAATGTAACCGGTGCATCTGGAACACTGATTAAAGTAGGTACCGGTAACTTTAGCTTAGATGGTGCTGCAACTTCAATATACACATTCGCTCCTTCAACAACTTCAGGGACTATCAATTTTGGTGGTACAGGAGCTAACACAGGTACAATTACCTTTGCAGGCGGAACTGGTGCGCAAACACTTAATATTGCAAACAGCACCGGTGGTAAAACCGTTGCGATTGCCACAGGAGCTGGTGTCAATTTAGTGAGCCTTGGAAGTACAAACGGTGCATCTTCTCTAACTCTTGCTGCTGGGACTGGAAACTATGTATTTAGTACTGCAGCAACAACGACTGTGACACAATTTACTGCATTAACTACTGGTACAATCACAATCGGAGGAACAGCCCAAACCGGAACCTTCACCTTAGGTTCATCATCAGGGACAAATACTCAAATTATAGCAGGAGGAACTGGAGCAACCACACTTCAATTAGCTAATGTGCAAACAGCGGGATCAGTTGTTGTAGGTACAGGAATGACTACAGGTACGATATCTGTAGGCGGTACTGCTCAAACAGGTACTATCACATTAGGATCGAGTTCTGGAACCAATACCCTAGTAATAGCTGGTGGTGCTGGAGCAACGACCCTACAGTTAGCAAACGTACAGACCGCAGGTTCTGTAGCCGTTGGAGCAGGAATGACAACCGGCACGATCACCATTGGAGGAACAGCCCAGACTGGTACAATGACTCTCGGATCATCATCGGGTACTAACACATTAGTTATTGCAGGTGGTTCAGGAGCTTCTACTGTACAGATTGCGAATGTTCAGACAGCGGGATCAGTTGTAGTAGGAACTGGTATGACAACCGGAACCATTACAATTGGAGGAACAGCAGAAACCGGAACGATTACATTAGGAAGTTCAAGCGGTACTAATACGGTTGCTATTGCGGCAGGAGCCGGTGCATCCACAGTCAACATTGCAAACTCACAAGTTGCTGGTGCCGTCAGTATCGGAGCCGGTATGACCACTGGTACTATTAGTATCGGAGGAACAGGACTTCAAACAGGTACTATCACAGTTGGTGGGGGAACAGGAGCTCAAACATTAAACTTCGGGACGGGTGGTACAGGCGTTAAGACTATTCATATTGGAGATACAGCTTCTGTTGCGAACGTGATCTCAATTGGTAGCTTAACAGGAACTCTCACTTCAAACTGTCCTACACTTGTCACTTTAGCTTCAGGAGCAGGAACGGGTCTTGCCGTAAGTACAAGCGGCGGTACTGGGGTTGCTGCTACATTCGCTTCAACCAATGCTACAACTGATTCGATCCAATGTTCTGGTGGTGGTATTAAAGTTGCCCCAACATCTGTTAGTGCCGGAGCATCACCTCAAACTTGTAGCAATAGATTTGGTCAGGTTGTATTTAGCGGCGTAAGCATTGCTGCGGGCGCTACTCAATCTTTCACTATTACTAACACTGTAATAACAGGAGCATCAACTGTTATTCAAATAAGCATGTATGGAGCAACCACAGGTTCTGCTCCAGTGATCCAATCTGTAACACCGGCTGCAGGTAGCGTTGCCATCGTTGTAATGAACGGTGCCGCAGTAACTACAACTACAGCAAATTTAACATTCGTATTCTGGGTAATGAACTAATTTTAACATTAATTTTTAGGAGATTTTTAAATGCTAAAACAAAAAACAATATTAGAAATTGTAAAAGGTGACAAAACTTATCAATTACATTGTGATCCTAATGCCAATCTAGGCGAGCTACACGATGTTCTTTCTGAATGGAAAGCTTATGTTGTTAAACGCATTACAGATGCGCATGAAGAAGAAGTTAAAAGAGAAAAAGCAGCCAAAGATGCTGACTCAAATGTCCAAGAAGTAGAAGTAACAGACCTCTAAAAAGCGAGAAATGATGTCGGCATCAGTAGTAAGATTTGATAGCTATAAAACATTACCGGCAGCATCGATTGGCGCCACTTTTACAGCAGTAGGAACACCTATTGCACACAATTGGCGAATAATTTGTTTCACGAACAATACCAATGCCGATGTGATTTTTAGTGCTGATTCGACTAATCTCAATTTCTATCTGCCAGCAGGCTCATTTAAATTATTCGATTTATCGACCAATAGAGAAGATACAGCGACAACATGGCTAATATCGCTTAATACACAAATATATGCGATGCATGCATCCGGTGCACCAACCACTGGATCGGTCTATGTAGAAGGACTCTACGGGCAAGGTCAATAATGAGCCAAGCTGGGATCATAAATATTAAACAGGGTGGTGGTGGGTCTAATATTCAGACGATCACCGGCAATAGTGGTGGTGCAGTTCCTCCAACCGCTAATAATATTACACTCAATGCTCTCTATACAAATACAGTAGTCGGTAATCCTGGGACAAGTACCCTAACCATTACCCCTACATCTTCCGGATATCCTATAACCCCATTCGTTGTAGGCCCAGTAGGACAAGCCGGATATCAAACAATTCAATCTGGTCTAAATGCTGCAAATGCAGCTGGAGGAGGAATTGTTTATGTTCAACCAGGAACGTACACAGAAAATTTAACGCTCTTTGGAAATACAGAAATAGTTGGCGTTCCAGGAAATTCAGATGCAGGAACAACAGGAAACTGCGCAATTATCGTTGGAGTACATACTCCTCCTCTTACAGGATCATTCACTTTTGCTAATGTTCGCCTAAATAGCGCCACTCATATTTTTTCAAGTGCAGCTGCAGGAAGTGCAGAACTTATTTTATTGAATATATTCATAGCATTAACCAATGGATATATATTTAATCTTGCTAATTGGACTGGTTCTTTTGTCACATATAACATTGGAGAAGGAAGTACAAACAATGGTGTAGTAACTAATACTGGAGGAGCAACTTGCTTCTTTATCTCAGCAACTCATGGAGCTGGAACTGCAAATTCAATGCTCACATCCGGTCCTGTGATAATGCAAGAAGTAGATTTAAATTGTCCATGGAGTGCTCAGACAGGATCTACAATTGCTTGCGACTATAATATCTTTACTAAACCAGTGACAGCCGCTAACAATTCATCTGGAGCATTTAACTTTTGTAGATTTTCTACAGATGGATCCGCCTCATTTACGATGTCAAGTTCTGGCGCTGTTTCGATAAGTAGTTCCAATATTGCAAGTTCTAATAATCCAAGCATTACTGGTGCTGGAAGTGGCACATTATCGCTTGCTAATAATACATTCACAAGTAATTCGAATATTGCAAGCACCGTGAATATTGCTTATTTCTCAAATGATTCAGTAAACGTCCTCTCAAATTATACAAACATCGTCTCAGGCGTTCCATACGCAGCTATAGGCTCTGATTACTATCTCTCATGCAATACAGCCACTGGCCCTATTACAATACAACTTCCAAATGCCCCAAGTACAAACCGTGTTTTTATAATTAAAGATAGAGCTGGCCAAGGCTCTCAGAACAATATAAGCATCACTACTCCTGGTGGAATTGTGACATTTGATGGACAAGCAACTTATACACTCACTGCTAACTATGAATCAGTACATATCGCTTTCAACGGTTTACTTTATGAGGTCTTTTAATGGGATATAGAAACTATTCAACAGCAAAAGGCCATATCGTTGATATTAATGGATCTGGAGATTTTACAAATATCAATGCAGCGATTCTTGCAGCAACTTCAGGACAGACTATTTTCGTAAGACCGGGAATATATCATGAAAGTTTTATATTGAAAGCAGGGGTTGATATTGTAGCTTTTAGTCAAGATCAAGCGACTCCTAATGTTACAATAATAGGAAAGATTTCTTTTTCTTCGGCCGGTAGCGTTGGTCTTGCAAATCTTAGATTTCAAACCAATTCTGATAACGCAGTAGCAGTTACAGGAAGTGCTGCATCGATTGTTAATTTCATGAATTGCTACTTCAATTGCACTAATACAACGGGCATATCTTTCACAACATCCAATGCAAGCGCATCAATCAGTATTACCGATTGTTCAGGTGATATAGGCACTACAGGAATTTCTTTATTTTCTCATTCTTCTACTGGAACTCTCAGCATAACTTTTTCAAGCATCAACAATTCAGGTAGTTCAACTACGGCAAGTACAGCATCAGCAGGTACAGTAAATCTTAGTTATTCAGCATTCCTTATACCTATAACGACTTCCTCAACAGCTGTTATTGCAATTAATGATTGTGGTTTTACCGCAACTAATACAACCGTTTTAACAATTGGAGGAAACACAACTTCTCAATTAAATTATTCTACATTGTCAAGTGGTAGCGCCTCTGCACTTTCTGTTGGAACAACTTCGACTGTAAATGCCACTTTTCTTGTAATTGATTCAACTAATACAAATGCCATCACAGGTGCAGGAACATTAAACTATGGGGATATTACATTTAGGAATACAGGAAGTGGCGTAAATACGACTGTGGCAGTTGCTCTTACGGGTATTTCACAAACTTGGACACCAAATTTACAAATTAATGGTTCTAGTACTGGGATTACATATACGACACAATTAGGCGGCTTTGCTCAATTAGGTCCAATAGTATCTATATGGGGAAGAATAGTTTTATCAAGTAAAGGAGTCAGTGTAGGTACAGTCACAATTTCAAATCTTCCTGTGACAAGTGGAGCTAATGGAGCTCGTCAAGTCATTCCTGTTCCGTTTTTTAATCAAGCAACTTTTGCTGGATATAGTTCCATGTGTTTGCAATTATCTGCAAGTTCGACTGTTGCAACTTTTTTTATTTCTGGTTCAGGAGTTTCTGTAGGAGGTCTAAACGATACTGCTATAACGAATACTTTTTCAGTTGATTTTACAGGTGTTTATATAATTAATTAAAATTAATCATCCCAATATTGATTAGGATCCCATTCTTTTTCAGGTATGCCATTAATAAAACCCCAAACATTATTATATGCTGAATATTCTGCAGACATTCTAGATAAATCTTCCATGTCAGATTGTTTAGAATAATCAAGACAATTATACATTTTAATAAGTAAATAATTTTTTAAATCCTCACACATTATGCAAGCACAAAAAAGACAAACAATACTGAGATATTTTTTCATATGAATACCAATGGTTTATTTTTCCTAGTAGGAGTCATATTACTCTGTATAATGACTGCGACAATGTCAATTTTTATTTTAGGTCCAAATAATAAAATAGAAAAAATCACACAAGAAATCATCATAATGGAATTGGAAGCGCTATGAGCCAGACAAACGGAAAACCACCCCAGCAAACACCATATTTATTCATATGTCTGATTGGTTTGCTAGGGCTAGCTTTGATTTGGATGATCCATACTTTAGCTTAGACAGCCATGCTCTCTAATGCTTCAATATCGAATGAATCATCTATAGGGAGATCTTTTAGTTTTTTTATCTCCAGCCATTTGTTAAAGACTTTCATAAAGCCTTCCATATTGGCAGCAGCACGCTTTTTAAGCTCATCTATAGAATGACGTTTTCCTGCGCTTTCTGTTAAATACTCTTCAACCAAAGCAGCACTGATCCCTTCAGGTAGGTTCAAGGTCACTATTTCCTGTTCTTGCTTGAATTCCAATTTAACATCCTCTGGAACCTCTACAATCGCCGGTTGCTTTAACATCGTCTCCTTGAGCTCACCTTCTATATAAAACGGTCCTATGCAGTCTGGAAAGAGCCTACGACCCATTCTAGAAATACAACGAGCAAATAGCATGTCAGTTGGATTCTTAGTCCAGCCGCTTCCGGGACGAATAAGACTTGCCATCTTGGCATCTTCCATAGAATAGGCTTCAGTATGCTCTTCGCCGGTATCTGCTCTCTTTGCCCAAATCTTACACATCTCATCATTGGAAATAACGATTTTGATCTGATTACCATTTCTACGAATGAGTTTATTCATCAAACGAGCTGATATCTCAAACTTTCCATTGATATTATTGAAATCGCCTCCAAGAGCCATCATAGGGGATATTCCTATCTCTCTTGCAAGGAGCATTAATGAGAAAATCTGAGCAATTACTGATTCTGCATCTCCACCACCACCGAGTTTTCTCCAGTGAGGATTATTCGCAGCCATTTTGGCTATAATTTGGTATGAATTCAGTTCACCTTCGGTTGGTAAATTCATTAGTCCGTTAAACATTATTATTCTCCTTTATGGATGTTGATTATATTTTCTTCGTATATCTGCTCAAACTCGATAGCATCTTTGAAAATCTTCCTCCATTTGTAGTAGGGGACATGGGGATTGCTAAAGCGGTTGTATTCATATGTTCTGTAAGTTAACCAATCGATTAGGGGTTTTAGTTCATTCATGGGTTGCCTCAGGTAAATGCTTATCTATATTTTCTTCAATGTGCTCATAGAGGAAATCTAATTCCTCATTGTATTGTGTATTTTCTCCTTTCTCAGAGATATTTCGGCAGATGCTATAGAGCCTATTCATGATGAACTGGTATTTGAGATCATCATCCCATCGATCAGCTGGAGGATTATTCTGAAACACTTTTAACCTCCTTTCTATGGAAGAAATCATAGCACCGAAGAGCGGCAGAAAATATTTGCCATTCATTTTCCAGTGTGGGATATTGAGTATCTATGACCTTAACTTGGTCACCTTTCTTAGTTTTTGTCTTTTTAAGATGGATATTAAATATAGCTTCGACTCTATAGTTATTTATCTCACAAAGGTGTTTGTAAGCAGCAAGTTGAATAGGCCAATATTTCGCAGGGGTTGCAGAAGTCTTGAGATCTAAAAGCGCTATCTTCTTGCTGTCTTTCAGCACTACTATCATGTCAAACTCTCCAGTATATCGAAGATCATCATGATAAAGACGCATCGATGAAAAGAGTGTCTGTTCTACGTTAGAGTCATACCATTGTGTGAATGCATTAACATAGGGGATATAGGCCTCTTCTAAGCAGGGGAGCCAATATCCACGTGCATAGGCTGTACAGTACTCATGCACTTTTGTTCCTCTAATGCATGCGTTTTCCAATACAGTAGGATCAATAGCATCAAATGCTTCTTGAGTTTGTTTTCCAATGATCTCCGAAACCCTTGGATAGTACATACGGTCAAAGCCAATGTCAGACATGGTTTTCTCCCTTTTCTCTGTTCGTATCTCTTCAAGTAATTTGTTTTTTTCCATACATTTTTTACCTTTGACTTTTCTTAAATGAGTCAATGATCCATAATATAATACAGTGTGAAGATTTTTGTCTACAAAAACAATATAGAAATATGAAAAAAGATGAAGAAATTAGCTAAATACATTAAGCGTGAAGGCATTAAACAATCGTTCATTGCTGACACTATGGAAGTGGATCGAGCAACTTTTGGGGCTTGGGTTAACGGCAAAAGAAAAGTGCCTCCTCACTATTGGAGGAAGCTTTGTGAACTTACTAAAGGGCATGTAACAATTGATGATTTTTTAAACGATGCGGAGGGGAAATGATTAATATTGTAAGAAGTGCAGAATGGTATGAGTGGCATACTTTTAATGCTAATTTAGCTGAGCAATATGGAGTTGAAAAAGCTTGTATCTTGGAGAATCTAAATAAGTTCAATAAAGAAATTCATAAATCTTTTTCTGATGTTTTTCCTTATATAAAAAAAGAAGCTCTTTTCAAACATATCGACGAACTTTTGGAAATGGGGTTGCTAAATCGCGCATGAACAACGATGTAAAAAGTTCTTTGAATTAATTTAGAGATTTGATAAATGATATAGAGCGAAAAAACGAAGGCCCCCAGTGTGGGAGCCTTTAAAATTTATCTTACTACCTTACCCGCAAAAGTATTTAGTAAGACCGATCAAGTTAACAATGGTTTTTTATTTGCCTCAGGAGAGGTTTTTTATTTGCCTAATGTTCTTTAATCCCAAAGGAGGGACCAAATGACCACTCAGAAAGGAGGGACCAAATGACCACTCAGATTGGAGAATCAAAGTGATGACTAAGATTGGAGAATCAAAGTTGAGGACATTATACACACCCCGCCTTTTTTGTCTCAAATCTATCAATATTTTAAAAATATTCTCAATTATAGCAAGAGGAATTTTTTGAATATTAAGAAAATAAAAAACAAGAATCTTCCAAGATTAGCTCCATGTCTAGCGATAATGACTCAAGCCAATCAATTAAAAAATAGGAAAAAACAATGAATGCCATACCACAACCTGGATTTACAGGAATTTTCATTCCAGTAGAGGTTCTTGAACATCATGAGCTCTCTCTATTAGATATGATGCTTTTATCTTGGATACATGCTTTATCAAAAAATAGTGCGAAAGCATGTTTTGCTTCAAACGCCCATCTTGCTCAGAGATTAAGAATAAAAGAAGATACTGTTAGCAAATCTATAAGCCAATTGCGTCGTTTAGGTTTAATTGAAGACATCTCTTTTAATGGGAGAGTTCGTTTAATCAAGGCTAAAATTGGACATTTATTAGATGGTCAATCCTATGCAGAGTACGATAAAAATCCTAGGCAGGGTAGGATAAAAATCCCAATTGATATCACTTGTCCTATAATAGAGAGTAAAGAAGAAAGTAAAGAATATATATACCACGGTTCTCATGTTCAGCTCAAAAAAGAAGACTATGAAAAATTCTGTAAAGATCATGGGAAAAAAGAAACCGATGATTTGATCGAGTCCATGAATGATTATTGCGTGAATCATTTACCTAAAGGATACAAAGACTATCCAGCAGCATTAAGAAATTGGATAAAAAAAGACAAAAAACAATCTAAATCGTTTCCTATTTCTTCATCATGGGAAGAGGATAAAAAACTCGCTGAAAAAATCTTAGAAATAACAGGACATGATCCAAGAGTGCATGTTGGACTTGATTCCATCATCTTCAATTTAGGAAGTGCTTCGAAAGAATATAAATTTGGTGAGAAGGAATTCAAAGCCAAATGTCAAAACATTTTGGAAAAAGGTAAATTTAAGAATGGAGGTAAAAAATGAGTTCAGCATGTGATGAGTTTATTAAGCATATCGAACAAATGCTTCCTGAAACGTGCTCTGTTCGGGATCTAATCAAAGTTGGCATATACAAAAGCGCTCAGTCAGCGTTTCATGCTCGCCGTGACAAAAAATGCCCTCCATACATGAAAGTGCCAGGGCGGGGCTTTATATATCCTAGAATGGGTGTAATCGATTGGTTACATAAAACTAAATATACCATGTTAACCATTATGAACAATGAAGCTTAATCCCGTTTTCAAAACGCGTCAAGGTTGGCGAACGATAAATGGTCAGCGTTACTATTTTCGATCTTCATGGGAAGTGAACTACGCCAGATATCTTGAATGGTTGAAAGAGAATGGGGTGATTGCAAAGTGGGAATATGAGCCAAGGGAATTTTGGTTCGAGGGAATCAGAAGGGGAGTAGTGAGTTACAAGCCCGATTTCTGCGTTTATAGAGTAAATGGAACAAAATATTGGATAGAAGTAAAAGGATACATGGATGCCAAAAGCAAAACAAAAATTAAGAGATTCGCAAAATATTATCCAAATGAGGAATTGCATGTGGTCAATAAGTCTTGGTTCAAACAACAATCTCGAACAATGCCTTTTCTCTCTGAAAGATGGGAAAATGACTATACGTCAGTCGAAAAAAGTTAATAAAAAAGTAAAAAAGACTTTCTCTTTTGAGATTTCTTTATTAGATCTGATGGAAAGGAGCAAAACCATGCACAAAAAAGCAATGAGTAAAGGCACAAAGAAAATTTCTAAGGTTATGAAAGAGTTTAAGGAAGGCAAATTACATAGTGGCTCTAAACATGGCGCTAAAGTTGTAAATCCTAAACAGGCGATTGCAATAAGTTTATCTGAGGCTAGAAGTGCAGGAGCTAAGATTCCTAAAAAAAAAGCAAAAATCTAGATAGTTACCGCAATGGTGCTAGCTATAACATACAAGAGTTTTAAGGAGACATATGCTGTTTGATAATTACATAGAGTGGAAGGATGGTAATCCAAATAAGAGTCTTCGTTGTTTCATTCATGAATCACGCGAAGAGGGTATGGATATTGGAGTAGCTTTAGCAGAAGAGCTTTTTTATGCTTGTTCAGCTATTGGCAAATTGAATGAGGTTATTGAAGGTATAGAAGATGACTTGGATATTTTGATTCATCATCTTTGTGTGGATACAAAAAATAAGGGATGTTGCATGGACAAACAGATTAAAAAGGTACAGAAAGATGTTGGAAAAGCAGAAAAGAATCTTAAGAAGGGAGATAAAGACACTAAAACTCTTCTTAAAATGGACAAGGCTTTTGATAAAAAGATTGCTAAATGCGCTAAATCAATGAAAGCTAAGAAGAAATAATGACTTTCGGCAAATATACACCATCAGCTTGGGGTGAGATCGATAATGGGACGCCTAGCAAGCTCAAGGTTCATCGATCGAAGGCTAAGACGAAGATTATGCCTAAGAAAGCTTCAAAGAGCTCTAGATCGAAGCTGGTGAAGGATGATAGATTATTCGTAGGGGTAGATGCTACTAGGTATTAAGCAATTTTAATCTATTGCTGCGGCCATCTATACGTATATGGCAACTTCGACATAGAGGCATAAGATTTTCTAAACGATTGTCTCTACGATTATTGTTTATATGATGAATTTCAATACGTTCAAGGCTTCCGCAATGAGAACATACTTTAGGATATTTGGAATAGGCAAGCTGTCTATATCTACAATACCCATCCTTCCATTGAGGGCTTTTTTCCATTACTGCATATTTTATTCTACATTCGTGAGAACAATATTTACTATTACCTCTTATTATAGCACTAAAATGCCGTTCATATTCATTTCCGCAACACACACAATTTTTCTTAACTTTTTTTCGACTGCCGAGATGTGCACATTCTTTAGAACAATATTTTCGCTTCTTTTGTCCAAGAAAAAATTTATAACATTTTTTACAAATAATATTAGGCATAAACCCATTTTACAAAATTGATAAAATATAGCAAGAGGATTGATATGATTGAAGTTACAAACTATAAGCAGTTCTACAAAGGCAAGGTCATTGGGTATGTTGACATACGATTACCTAATTGGGGTATTTCATTTAAGCGCATAGCCCATTTGCAGAATGAAAATAAAAAATGGTTCAACTTTGCCAATTACTATGAAGAGCAACCTGATGGATCAAAGAAATATTTTCCTTACATCTCGTTTGATGCTGAAATGAATAGCACAAAATTCTTTGAGCAACTTTCAGAAGCAGTCAAGACATATTGCGATAAGAATAAGATCAAAGAACAAAAAGCGGTCAATTTCGATGAAGAATGCCCTTTTTGATTCACCCCCTTCACAAGTACCTGTGAGGGCATTTTGAAGTTTAAAAAAACGTGCAAAAATTCTCTGGTTTTGTTAATCTTTGATTTGCAACGATATACGCTAAATTAATTACAACATAAGATAAATTATCAGACCATGGATAACCTTTCTGCTGCGATTTACCTTTTAGATAAGAGAGGGATAATCTCCAATTCATTCTTACAACGAAATCTTCAGATAACCTATGAACATGCTTCGACAATTCTATGTAATATCTTAAAGAAATTTAAGAACGTTCATCCAACTGATAATAAGAACATCATATATAAGGAAGGATTTCCTCTTCCCAATATTCTGATTCGAAAGTCCAAGAAAAAGCCTAAGTGGATTGATCCCTCAAAAGCTATCAAGCGCAAAAGACATTGATGAAATATACGTTATCCATATAAGATACATACCTAATGATGCTTATATAAGGTTTTAAGATGTCTGATGAACTGCCTAAAGAAAAAACATTTAAAGAGATTGCGGAAAATTTAAAAAAACGTGACCAAGAACGACAAAAGAAGGCTAAAATCTATACTCGATTCACCTTGACAATGCCTTTGGAAATGATGCAATCCATACGCAAAGATGTTAAAAGACGTTCCGATATGACTATTAGCCAATGGATTCGTAATGCAATTTGGGAAAAAATAAATTAAGGTTATCTAATGTCTATCTTCGCTTGCTGTAATAAAAAGACAGCACCTGCAAAACATGTGTCTTTTGAATATAGAACTTCAAAAGCTATCCAACAAGAAGCATCCAAAGCCTATAGCTATGCATCTAGATCAATTCCTAGCATTGAATCGGTAAGAAAAGATAGCAAACTAGATGCTCGATTGCCAAATCCTAAGATTATTGTTGTAGCTGAAAAAGCAGTGACAATAGATGGGCTTAAAAATATGGCAATAGAAAAGATTAAGTTTCAAGATCAACATGATAAATATGAGATGTAAATGGAATGGATTAGCATTAAAGATAAGTTACCTGAAATCAATGAAGAAGTTCTGGTAATGGATCGCGATTTCATGGATTTTGCCTATTACAATTCCGAAGGCCAGTGGATAGACCGCGAATTCATAGATTTAGATGATGTTACTCACTGGATGCCACTTCCTGAACCACCAAAGGAATAAACGTGCTTGCCGTGGAAAGCTTCGATGGCACGTGCACCGCCTTAGTCGACTATAAATAGTCCTTGTTTCACCACCTAAGGATAAACTAAACTACAGAAGCCTTTCCTTGAAGGTATTCAATACTCTGAACAGCTAATAAATCTCTATGTTGTCTTTCTGTCAATGCACCAGACTTTCTAAGCTTTTCTGCTCTTTCTCTTTCATTGGCAAAATACTTCTCAGTCTTTTCAACGAGATCATCACGGAAATAAGCTAATCCTTGAAGTTCTTTAACTGTAAATGTAGTTTGTGATGTTTTATCTTTTAATGCGGCTTGTAAAGACATTTCCATGGCACCGAACATATAAGGACTTGCTTTTACATCTTCTAGTGTTAAAACGACTGATGTATCAACGGGACATCTTCCGTGAGCTTTTATATGTTCCTCAATAGAATCAGCATCAAAAACATGGCCACAACGATCTCTAGCTGGAAAATCGATAGCCCTCTCGAATGTTCGATCATAACATACCTGTAAAACTTTTGTTTTTTGGAATTTTAGTACAAATTCTTCATAAATAGCTTGAGTTTGCCCTTTTTTCCAATTGAAGAATGCTTTTTCAAGACGATAGCATACATGATAATGAGCGATTCCTAAACCTGTTACAGCTCCAATACCTGCACCTACTCCTGCTCCAATTACTGCTCCCCCAAGTCCGCCAGCTGGAGATGTTGCAGTTGCTCCTATAACACCGCCAATTGCTCCACCAATGATTGCTCCATTAGTTGCATATGCTATATAAATGCATCGATTATTATTGCGTACACTTGCATGCATTACATCAGATGTAAATTGAAGGAAGTCAGATGCATCGGCTCTATACCGTAAAATAACTTTCATACTTTCTTCATCTTGCTCATAAGGCGGAGGAGGGGTTTCTACAATTGTGGCTTCAGCAACTGCAACTACTGTTGCGATGGTCTCAGGTAATTTGGGTTCAACTGGTGGGGAATGTGGAGTTGGAGCCTCTACAACAATTGGAGCAACTGGCTCTTCAACAGGAGCTTCAATCATTTCTCTCATCAAAGGTGTTTCAATAACAGCTTGTGGTTGCGATCTAAAATAACTTAAAATTGTTGACATATACTCTCCTTAAAATTTTTATTCAAATAAGATTGAACGCCAGATACATTGATAAAATCATCAAAAGCATAAAAGCGAACACTCCAATTATAGATTTAAGACAATAGATATTGTTATCCCTATCTAAACTTTCCATCGCCAATTGAGAATAAGACATCGTTCGGGCTTCTTGTGGTGAAGGTGCAAAAAACATCTTCTTGAATTTCTTGAATGCTGAATCGGTTTTGTATGCGGTAGGAAATCCAGTTTCATATGTGATTGTTGTTCTATGGTAACCATTACCATTTGTGACTGCTGCTGCTTTACTCATAATTTAGCCTCGACATTAAACTTCACATGAAGATAATGCAAGTGTAAAATTAAGAAAAGATAAAAGGCAATGTTCATCTTCCCTCTATGCATCGTCTTTTTTCTATATGCTTCCCTCTTCGCTCTTAGTGTATTTTTAAAAGCCTAAAGATTTCTCTGTTCTAAAATTATTTACTCCAATATGGGTGATCTATGTACGATCAACCCACATGGCATTTGGAGAAAAGACGCATTAAGGATCTAAAGCCTTATCATAAGAATCCTCGTCAGCTAAGCAAGCATGATGAAGCACATTTAACAGTATCACTAGATAAGTTCGGAATCATTGATAAGCCCTTCATAAATACTGATGGGACAATCATCGGTGGGCATCAACGCATTAAAGTCTTATCCAAGCTTGAGCATGATGAAATAGAAGTTCAAGTTCCTAATCGCACACTCACAGAACCAGAAGTTGAAGAGCTCAATATACGCCACAATCGAAATGCTGGTGAATGGGATTACGATATATTAGCCAACGAATTTGATCTTGAAGACCTATTTGATTGGGGATTCACAGATAAGGAATTAGCCTTGGATATGAATAACTTAGGCTCTGATTCAGAAGAGAAAGAAGAATCTAAGAAGTGTCCAACCTGTAAGCAAAGGATTAAAGAATGATAATTAATGATGATTGCTTAAAAAAAATGTCCAAAATGGAAAGCAATTCTATATCGGCTATTATTACAGATCCACCTTATGGTTTAAAATTTATGGGAAAAGATTGGGATCATGGTATACCGGGTATTATAATTTGGGAAGAGGCTTTACGCATATGCAAACCGGGCTCATTTCTTCTTTCATTTGGTGGAACACGTACTTTTCATCGATTAACTTGTGCTATTGAAGATGCAGGATGGCAAATACGAGATTGTATCGTGTGGCTTTATGGTTCAGGATTTCCTAAAAGTCATAATAAATTCGGGATTGAAGGATATGGAACGGCTTTAAAACCTGCATGGGAACCAATCATAATGGCAATGAAACCTTGCGATGGAACTTTTAAGCAGAATGCAGAAATATGGGAACAGGCGGGTATTAATATTGATGATTGTAGAATTGGGATGGCAGGATGTACAAAACGATTGAATCAACCATCAGATCCTAAAAATGCAGAGTATAAAGGCCGATGGCCTGCCAATATATTATTAGATGAAAATGTATCGACTTTGCTTGGCGCTCCTTCTCGTTTTTTCTATTGTGCAAAGGCGAATAGTAATGAGCGGGATGAGGGATGTGAAGATTTACCTGTCAGAGAAAATCCTTTCGAAAAGGATTTAAAGTATATGAATGATTTAAGAATGGAAAATGAACAAAAACGTCTTCCTAGAAAAAATGACCATCCTACCGTTAAACCGCTCAAACTGATGGAATATCTCATTAAGTTAATTATGCCCCCAAAAGATGGTATTTTATTAGATCCTTTTGCTGGTTCTGGAACCACTATATTGGCAGGTCAGAATTTAGGCTATAAAGTTATTGGAATAGAAAAAGATGAAGGATATTGCGAAATTGCAAGACAACGATGTAAGCAAAGGATTAAAGAATGATTTTAAGAGCAATCATACTTGTCTTTGTAATCTACATTTACCATGAGATTCAAGAGATAAATGCGAACATCAAAAAACAGATTCAAAAGAATGAATCAATAGTAAGAGAGTATTTTCCTAATGGCTAGACCACAGAAAGAAATTAATTGGGAACAGTTTGAACAGCTATGTGGCTTTCAATGTACTCAATCTGAAATCGCAGAGTTCTTAAAAATACATCCAAATACGTTAAGTGATCGTGCTAAAGAATATTATGAAGAAGATTATTCCACCATCTATAAACAGTATTCAAGTTGTGGAAAAGTATCATTACGTCGCAATCAATTTGTTCTAAGTAAAAAGAATGCAGGTATGGCTATTTGGCTAGGAAAGCAATGGCTAGGTCAAAAAGATATATCAAAAGATGAAGTCTATGAAATTGCTGAGGATTTAATCAATGCTGTTAGAGAAATTCAAAAAGATTCCGGAAGTAATGACACTATCAGACCCATTATGGAGATTAAACAATCTATATTGGATCAAAGACCCGCAAGGAAAGAAAATAAGGTTCACTATGAATTGGGCCCAGAAGGAATTACATGATAGCCTGCACAGCTTCGACGTCATACTCAAAGCTCGTCAGCTCGGCATCACGACTTTCTTCTGTATCTATCTTCTTGATAAAGTACTTTGGAATAATAATATACAAGCCGGAATCATTGCACACACATTGGATGATGCGCAGAACATTTTCCAAGACAAGCTCAAATATGCATTCGATCAGCTTCATCCGAACATACGAAAACTATTTAGAGCAGTCGGCGATAGCGCCAAAGAACTTGCCTTCAATAATGGGTCGATTATCAGAGTTGGAACTTCTCTGCGATCTTCCACGCTACAATATCTTCATATCTCCGAGTTTGGAAAGATTTGCGCTAAATCTCCGGAAAAAGCGCGTGAGATTATTACAGGGTCTCTTAACACTGTCCATGTAGGGCAGAACATATTCATTGAGAGCACGGCAGAGGGTAAGGAAGGAGCGTTCTTTAATATATGCCAAGAAGCGCAGAAGAAAAAAGAACTCACAGCGATTGATTTTAAGTTCTTCTTCTTCCCTTGGTGGAGACATCCTGAATACCTACTAAATACATTTGTAAACATTCCCACAACGTTAGAAGAATATTTTGCAAAACTTGCGAACAAAGGGATAACACTCACAGATCAACAAAAGTGGTGGTATGTAAAGAAGTATCAAATACAGCAAGAAGACATGCTGCGTGAGTTTCCGTCATATCCAGAAGAAGCATTCCAAGCATCTCAAGAGGGTAATTGGTATGCATTACAAATAAAGGAGCTATATGACAGCAATCACATTACTAATGTTTCTTATGACCGTGCATTACCTGTATTTACAGCATGGGACTTAGGACAAGCAGATTATACAGCTATATGGTTCTTTCAACTCAATAGATCAGGAGATATTAATGTTATCGATTACTTTCAAGGGAGAGATAAACCTCTCGACCAACTCACAACAATACTCAAATCTAAAAAATATGTTTACGGAAACTGCATCTGGCCATCCGACGCTAACGCCAGAGATAGAGCAGGTATTACATTCGTTACTCAAGCAAGGAATCTTGGATGGAGTGGGATTGTTCTTGAACCTCATGGGTTGCGAGACGGAATCAATCTCGTTAGAGCCACTATTGGACGTTGCTGGTTCGATCAAACTAAATGTAAAGACGGAATTATCACATTAGAAAACTATAAGAAGAAATGGAGCCCAATCATAGGCGGATGGAGTTCGGAGCCATTACATGATGAGTATTCACATGGTGCGGATGCATTCCGCTACCTATGCTCAGGATTGGCTCGGTTAGGTCATGGCGGTCCCAAAGGGCCTGATAATGATTACAAAGCTTTAAGAAATTACTGGGGGTAATATGAGAAATTGGATTAAGAGAATTATACAAGAAGCGTTAGAAGAGGAGTTTTCTCGTCTTAGACTTAGAATCAGGCAATTAGATGAACAACTCTCATTGATGAAACAATATGTAGTTAACATTGAAGATCATAATATTCAATCTTCAATAAAAGAAACTACTGCTAAGAATGTAGCCTCAAATGTTCAGCGATAAAAAAGAATCAGAGCTTGCCGATATGGCAATCAAGCTGAATAAGAACTTCTGGGATCAATGGTGTAAGCTTACTGATCCCTTTCCTGATATCGAAGAAGCTTCATATTCTAAACTATTAGTAGTTGAAGCTGCATTAGGTATCATTTTTGCCTGTTATCTTAAAGGATTTGATAGGGATATTCGTCCTCGAGAGAAAGAGAATATGCTTTTAAAACTGAGAAGATATGCAGAGACTGAAGATTTACATAAAAACGAAGATTAACAAATTTATTATTTATATTTAAGGAGAAATTATGCTGAAAAGTACAATTGATTATACAATGTTTAAAAAACATCCAAGCAATCGTCCGATTGAACCATATAATCTTAAAAAGATTAAAGAGTCTTTACAATCAAAGAATTTATTAGAATATAGACCTCTTCTTGTGAATTCTAAATATCAAATCATAGATGGTCAACATCGATTTGAAGCCGCTAAAGAACTAAAACTCAAGATATTTTATCAAGTTCAAGAAGAAGATGCTGATATGGATATGTATATTTGTAATGAAACTCAAAAAAAGTGGACATTAACTGATTTTGTGCATTTTTATTCATCTCAAGGATTTATAGAATATCAAAAACTTCAGAATTTTCTCTCTGAAACTAAATTGGATATTTGTTCTGGAATATTAATGTTAGGACAAATAGTAGGCACTAAATGTCATTTCATTCAAAAATTAAAACAGGGCAAATACGTATTCAAAGGTTATGAAAATTATGAAAAAAATATTGGAATGATTAATGATTTGAAAGATTTATTAAAACCTCGTATCATTGGTAATAGGAGTTTCATTGATTCCGTACGTTTTAGGCGTGCTGCACTTAATTATTTTGCTACAAAAGATTTTAAATTTGAGCGTTTCATGAAAAATTGTGAACGCAAAATCGAATGGTTTAGACCTTGTACGTCTTATGATCAATATATGGTCATATTTAGAGAAGTTGATAATTTCTTAAAGCGCAATAAACCTGAAGAGATAACTACTTAAGTTTCTCTTGTAATATTTCAAGGATTATATCTAAAGAAATCTGTAGGGCAGTTATCTGCCCTTTCATTTTAACTTGTTGCTCAACGATATAATCTAAAATTTTCGTTTTAATTTGTTGCCCAAGGTTATAATCGAAATTATAATTATATTTATCTTTCGATTCATTTAGCTGTTGTTTTCTTTTTAATGCTGCTTCTATATTACGTTGTTTTCTTTTTAATGCTGATTCTATATTACCACGTTTTATTTTTAATTCCGCATGTAAATGTGCACTATCAGCAGAATATGTTTCGGGTTTAAATCCTCTATAAATTACTTCTTTATAAATTACTGCTTTAAGTCTATTGAGTAATCTTCCAATCTCTTCATATGTAAATCCTTGTTTAAGATATTCCTCAATTTTTTTTCGTTCGTCAAAGGTAATGGCACGTCTTGTTCGCATAATAAAAATCTATTCCTTCTCAATAAATTGATCTTCTGGCACATCGGGTACAGGCATCCAATGTGTAAGTATGGAATGTTTTCCATCTATTTCACTATCAGTTTCAGTATCAAACCATTGATCTTTTAAGCGATAACACAAGCTAATATGATACCATTCAGCTTTGAGATGATATTGTGCTACAAAAACATTAGTGGATTGAGGAGGCATATGATCGTTAACAGAAATCCACTCAACGATTTTAATTTTTACATTCTTAAAATTTTTGCGAATAGCTTCAGGTATCATGATGATTAACTTGTCATAATCATTTTACTTCAGAATATTCGGGTTTAATGCGAACTCATATCTGAAGAGGAATTTATTCGTAATAGTGACCCCGTCTTTTGGCCCAATGAAGAAGTTAATCTCTCATTACGCCAAGCAATGAATAAAAATTATACTGACTGCATCAATATCCTACAAACACAATGGTATCAAGCTGACGTTGATCAACGCTTTGTATTGGGAGATCAAGATATCTGGGGATTAATATTCCCGGGTGTTGCTACTTATCGCAGGAAGATATTCAACTTCAACCTTCTCAATGGTGCAGTCCAGATGATCTCTGGATATCAGCGCAGAAACCGTAAATCTACAATTGTAACACCGATCTTATCTCCAATGCAAAAGACTGCAGATCAATTAACAAAATGTCTCTATCATGTCCATAACAAAGCAGGAGCCTATCAGATCTATTCTGATGCATTCGAACAAGGAGCATTAACGCAAGGATTAGGTTTCGTATCCATATTCAAAGACACCACAAATGATCCTATTTCAGGAGATATTCGTCTACGTTATATCGATATGAAATCTACTTTATACGATCCCTATTTCAGACGGCATGACATGAGCGATTGTCGTTATTTCTGGACAAGACAATTCTTTGATCGCAATGAAGCTGCCACTATCTATTCTCAATTTACTGATCAAATCATGGCATTACCAGCTGGAACGTATCGTGATGACAAGTTTTATTATATGCCCGAAGTCTATCAGATTCAGTTCCCTAACCTAATTGCTTTTGATGAATACTGGTATCTCTCGACAAGAGAAGCTACCTATATTATAGATAAAGAAACAGAAGAGACTCAGGAATATGAGGGAGAAGAGAAAGATTTAAAGACTGCCATCCAGCAATTATATGCACGCAATCCTGAAATGAAAGGGAGGATGAAGGTCTTAAAGAAAGCAAAACCAACAGTCAGGCGCTCAATTGTACTTAATGACAGAGTATTGGTAGATGAAGCAAACCCATATGGACTCGATAGATATCCTTTCGTCCCATTCTTGGGATATTTTACTCCTGATTCTGCCTATTATGCCTATAAGTTCCGCGGTGTGGTACGTGATGCGCGTGACGCTCAGTATCTCTATAATCGGCGCAAGGTGGCTGATCTTGACATTCTGGAAGCGCAACAGCAAGGGCTCAAAGTTAAGAAGGGAGCATTGGTTACTCCTGATGATTCTCTCAATTCTGGAAATGGCCGCGTACTTACAATAGATCCCGCTTTTCAGATGGGTGATGTTGAGAAGATGGATATCAATCCTCCATCTCCTGTAATGCTTCAAATGGAAGAGATGCTTAAAGCTGTTACCATGGAGATCATGGGAGCATCTGAAGTAATGATGGGGATGAATGTAGACGATAAATCCGGCCTTATGACGATGCTTAAGCAAGGGGCTGGTATGATCAGGCTCCAAAGGCTATTTGATCAAATGGATGAGTCCCAAATGCTTTGCGGTGAGATTATCGTTGAGATGATCCAAAAGAACTGGACATATGGGAAAGTTAAGCAAGTTATTGGTGAAGATCCCACTCCTGAGTTTGATAATAAGCTCTTCTTCAAATATGGATGCAAAGTTGTACAAGGTAATCTAACTGAAAGCCAACAGCAGTTAGAGCTTCAACAGTTAATGTACGCAAAGACTGAGCTTGGTATCGATATTCCTTCTAAGAGTATTCTAGAAGCTATGACAATTCAGAATAAGGATGAATTGATCAAAGGTATTACCGAGAGAGAACAAGCAGCAGCGCAACAACAGCAGCAAATGGCTCAGCTTCAAATGCAACAGATGCAAGTGGATAATGAGACTAAGATGGCATATGCAGAATCGCAAAAAGGGCTAGCAGCAGAGAGAATAGCTAAAATAGACACCGATAAAGCTGTAGCAGTAGACAAGCTACGCAAATCTCGACAAGAAGATACCCATGCATTACTCAATCTTCTTAAAGCTGCAAAAGAACTCGAAGGATTAGATATTACACATTTGAAAGAAGGATTGGAAGCATTAGGTTATTTCAAAGAGTTGACACAGAATCCAACCGAACAAGCGGCTAGTCAAATAGAAGCAGGAGCTTCAGGAAGTAGCATCCAGTAAACAGCAACCATAGTGCAACCACAACAAGCACTATAATCCCATTTAGTATTAGGATTTTTACTTGGATAAGCTACATACATCACACCATCCTCATCTATTGCAAGGACATGTTTATCTTCAGGAGGCCATTGATCTTTAACATTAATCCATTGCATATTTTCTCTAATCAAGTGGAACAGATGGTGGAATAGAAGTATTTTCAACACTATAACTTTCATTTAATGCTTTTCTGATCATATTATATTGATATCTCTGAGGCAGAGAAGTGAAATATGATTGAGGATCGAATGCCATCGCCTTCATCAGTCTTAAAGCTTTGATGAGTTCTTCAGCAGTGAAGACTATTTCCTCATCATGAATACGAACTATGAAGTCTTCATCTGACTTATCTAGTTGGAATAGTTTGGTCATAAAATCACTCTAATAGGTTTATTTACAGGTTCATAATTTTCATTGACGTGAGAGGCGTTAATCGCCTTTTCAACAATATCACCAGATGGTTCAATCCCATAAGATTCATGGATATGTCCACAAACTAAAAGTTTGGGTTTTAGTCTTTTAAAAAGTTCCATTTGCAAAGATTTACTACCTACATGGTCACCTTCAATAATTTTATCTAAAATCCCATAAGGCGGACTATGCGTAACCAATATTTCAATATCATCAGGAATAAGAGCCCATTTCTCTGCCAATTCCTCTTCAGTATCAACGGTGAAAGCTTTGCAATGCGGATTCATTCCTTCGAATGTTTTACTCCAAGGACTTCCCCAAATTTTGAGACCTTCGAATTCTGTGCCTGAATCGCAGAGATATTCTATATCATTATATGGCATCACCATCTCATCAACTGCAAAGATTCGGTTATAAAATGGATATCCTTTTACGCAGTAATTGTCATGGTTGCCAGAGATAATTATGGTTTTTTTGTAGAGTTGTTGAGTTACCCATTCGTGAAAATAAAGAAATTCATCTTTAGTATCTCTACCTGTTAAATCCCCAGAAACAATAAGAAGATCGCCTCCTTCGAGTTTGGGATAGAAACCATGCAAATCAGAAACGGCATCTATTATCATTTTTTTTGGGAAAGAATTTCGATTTTAACTTCAATTTTGGCAATTCTTTCATATAATTTTGTAATAGAAAAATATACACCGATCTTTTCGTAATTCACTTCTTTCATATCATTTGTGTTTTTTGCCATGGGGCACACTCCAATATATCCCCCAGCCCATTACCATAACCGCAAAAATTATAGGCCAAATTAAATTGTCTAAAACCATAAATTCCTCTCTTCTTTGTCTATTTTACATGAATACACATTTTTCTTCCCCAAAATAAATTACTTACTTATCTCTCATTTATAGAAAAACGACCTCCGGAGGGTTATATGAAAGAAAAATCAATGGGCAAAGGTTCCAAAGGAATGGCCCGTGAATCAGGATACATGGCCAAAATGGGTGTGGAGCAAGGCAATATGTCTCCTCATGTAGAAGATTATCAAAAGCCTGCTAGCAACTTTTCTCAAGAAGGTTTTAGCAAAACTTTAGAATATGTTGAGCGTCAAGATGCTTTCCAATCTAGAGAAGCTAAAGAGATCGATTCACAAGCTTATAAAGGAAGATATTCATAATGAAAAAACAAGTCCCCGAACAGAAAGGAAAAATCGAACCAAATCCAATGACTTCAAAGCAAATGACACATACTCAACATGTGGCTGAAAGAGTACAGGAATTGAAAGACCTTAGAAAGGGTAAGACTTTAGATTATCACTCACCTCAAAAGAAGCGTTAGTCTTCTTTGTTTGACTGTAGCCATTGAATTGAAAACCCAGTGGCTATTTTATTTATGAAACAGTTTAAAAATTAATGTGATCGTTTGTTAAATGGTTTGGATTTATTTAGTGGAATCGGAGGAATGTCAATTGCTCTCCAAGAATGGATCAGACCAATCGCATATTGCGAAATCGATCCCTATTGTCAAGGAATCTTGCTTAATCGCCAAGCCGAGGGCAACATTCAACGAGCGCCGATATGGAATGATGTTGCGACCTTTCCAACGAAAGGACTACGGGAATTCATTGATGTGGTTTATGGCGGCTTTCCCTGCCAGGATATCAGCATTGCAGGAAATGGAGTCGGTTTGGAAGGCAAGCGAAGCAGTCTTGTTTTCGAAATATTCAAAATCATTGATGAAATCAAATCTCCCTTCTTATTCCTTGAAAACGTGCCAAACGTTAGGTCCAAAGGAGCAGAACGAATTTGTAAAGAACTGGCCGAAAGAGGGTATGATTGTAGATGGTGTTGTTTATCCGCTAATGATGTGGGAGCGCCCCATAAAAGAGAAAGATGGTTCTTGCTTGCATACAATGGAATTTCCAACTTTAACAGCGAGAGATGCAAGATACGGAAATCATCCCAGCGAATGGAAACGACATACTCCCAGTCTATGCACGATAGTTGGTGGAAAACTTCATCCTCACTTTGCAGAATGGATGATGGGATACAATATAGATCACACCGAATTAGATCCTTGGGTAATTCAGTGGTTCCAAAACAAGCAAAAGAAGCGTTCAAAATTTTAATGGGAAATTTGGGGAAATGAAATTGAAAATGACATTGAATTATGAAAAATAATCATAAGAGCAAATACGATCCAAAACGAGATACAGTTGGTAAAATCTATCGCGATCTTCACATGCCAAAACCTACAGGTAATAATGTTATCTTAGTAGGGGATATGAGCAATGAGATGATGAAAGGTCTTGTTGAAGATATCAATGATGGAATCAAACATAAGCCATTTGGTGATATGCCATGGTTTATCATGATACATGAAAAGAAAGATCTTCAGATGAAAGAGGCATTTCTTCGAAGAGTACTCCATACTAAATACCGTCCTTATCCCGAAGATGACACAACAGTATTCTGGCACGATCCAAAACGTGTTGAGACACGCTTCTGTTGGTCTCTACCCCATTGGTCTGAGATGATGAATATCATCAAATCTAAAGATCTATTCGATATGGATTTAGTGAAAGAAGTTATGGCTTGGAGACGTAATGATCTTCATCCTTTTGGCTTCTGCAAAGATGATATGGGTCATTGGCAGCCAAATCCAAATTGGAAAGATAAGCCTATAGAGAGCTTTGCTAGAAGTTAAATCTTCTCTTAAAGTCTTTGTTATCGACTTTGCATTCTTGCGTCCAATGCTTATAGGCATTCTTGCCTTTCCTTGCACAATCTAATGAGCAATAGATCCAACGCTTAACATCAAGCAGCTCTTCACACATCCTGCATTTGCCTGCTTTCTTTAATATTATAGCCTTTTTGTGAGCATATATGCATTTGTAGCATATCTCTTTTCCCAAAAAATCTTGAATATTTTTACTTTCGTTACAATCTTTACATTTTTTAATTACTATCATAATTAAATCCTTGATTTTCTTATGTACGTTAATATTTTTCTTATTTAATTTCCAATTAAATGCTCCGCTGGCGTTACAGCGTGTTGTTGGTGCAACCGCATTCTCACCAAATGCAAAGGAAAAATATGGACGAAGTCGAAAACCAAAGCGTAATCCAAGAGGCCGCTCCTCTAGAGACAAGTCAACAGGAGACAGTAGCTCAAGAAGTTCAACAACCAGTTGAAGACCGTCAGGAAAGAAACTGGAAAGAGATGCGAAGAGCTAAAGATGAGTTAGAAAGAAAAGCGAAATTGCAAGAAGAACTGATTACTAGGCTTATGGAGCAAAACTCCAAAACTCAAGTACCAGTTCAGCAAGTTGCCGATGAATTGGATTCCGTCCCAGATGATGATTACATCCCTAAAGGACAAGTAAAGAAACTCCTTAAGAGAGAAAGAGAAGAGTCTAGGAAAGAAGCTCGGGAAGAAATTGAAAAAGTCTTCCAAGAGAAAGAAAAAAGCCAATTTTTAGAAAGGTTGCGAAGCAAGTTCTCTGATTTTGATGACATTGTCACTCCTGAAACGATGGAACTATTAGAAACAACCGATCCCGAGCTTGCGACAGATTTCGCTAAGAGTAACGATCCATATTCAATTGGATTGAAGACTTATAAGTACATCAAAGCAATGAAGATTGCAGAAAAGGTGCCTGAATCTAGAAGAACAAAAGAGGTCGATAAGAAGTTGGAGCAGAATGCAAAGACTATTCAATCACCTCAGGCTTTTGATAAGCGCCCTATGGCTCAAACTTTTAAGTTAACTGAGTCTATGAAGAAAGATCTTTATAACGAGATGATGCAATACGCGAACTTAGCAGGAGGGGTCCGCAACGAAGGATAAAAAATGTCAGTTACTATTGCAACGCTGCCTCCGCAAATACAACAGCGTTATAATGCGAAACTGTTGTCCACTCCTGAATTTAACCTGGTGCATATGCTATTTGCTACACCAGTGGAGCTGCCAGACAACCAAGGGTTCATCGATAGACAATCGAGATATGATCGCTTAAATCTATTTCCAGTGCCTCTAGATGATGCTCAAACAAACCCTCCTCCTCAACAGCTTAACCGCGTTGATGTGGATTGCCGTGTCCGTGTTTATGCCACATATATTGTGCTTACACGCCAAGTCACGATTACTAATGAAGACCCTGTTTTGAATAGCGCAAGTGCTCGTCTTGGACAAGCTCTACGTGAAACACAAGACGTTCTTGTAAGAGACCAGCTCGAAAGTTCTGCCTCTATCATCAACTGCGTTGGTGGTCAAAATGGCGATTTGCCTACAGAAATGTCAATTTCTGATATCGATGATGTCGTGACAGTTCTTCAGAACAATTCTGGCGAATATATCACAAACATTGTTGAAGCAGATTTGAAATTCGGTACATCTCCTATCGGGGATAGCTACGGATGTATGCTTACAACACGTATGATTCCTGTACTTAATAACGTACAAGGGATGGTTCGTAAATTCCAATATCCAAACATTGATAAGACTTTATCAACTGAATGGTCTGGAGTTAACAACGTACGTTTCTTCGTATCAGAACAAGGCTCGGTATCACCAGCAGCTTCTCTACTCGGTAACGATGTAGCGAACTGTTTTGTTGCTGCTAAAGAAGCTTACAAAGTCGTGTGGCAAGCAGGAGGTAAGGCTCGCTTTATCTATCTTCCACCTGGATACAACAATGACCCATGCATGCTTCGGCATACTGCCGGTTGTTCTTTCTATCAAGGTCAGTGCATCACAAACGATCTTTGGATTCAAAACTTACGTTCAACAGGGATATAGGGGGTTAACATGTTGCCATTTGCAAAAATACAAGGCGGAACATTAACCGCGACAGCGAGTACACCTCAAGATATCATTATCTCTAGTATGAACCCACCTGATTACTTCGAAATGAAGAATATCACTCAGTGGGGATCAACAAATGCTAAAGACGTAATGTTTTGGTGGGAAAAATCTATGGCCCAAGGAACTGCTAATGGTATGAACCAAGCAGTAACTACCGATATTTTATCATCTTTCACATTAACGAGTGATGGTATTAGTACTTACGGTACAGGACCTACCGTTTCTCCAACATTCACATCAAACACATCAGTGACTGCCGTGACAAAAGGCTCATTGAATGGCGTTACAGTTGTGACTTTGACAAACGATGGTAACGCAGCAAGAGGACCGAAAATTGCCGTAGGTGATTTTGTTCGTCTTACAAACGTAGTTGGAATGCAACAAATCTCTGGAATGGTTTTCCAAGTTGTTGCAACAACTTCAACTACAAGCATTACTATTGATTTGGATAGTTCAGCGTTTTTAGCTAGCGGAACAACAGCGGTCGCAACCAAAGTTATTCCTAATAGATTCTATCCAAGAGCACAGTTTATCACGATGATTACTAATGCATCTTCTGCTGTTATTAATCTTACTCGTGATACTGATTTCACAGTTGGTGAAGAGGTTTCATTTAGAATTCCTCCTAACAATGCCTCTGCAAGTTTCACAACTATGCAAGGTATTGCCAACGTAAAAGGAGTTGTAACTGTTGTAACTAATGCTACAGCTACTACTTGCTCTCAAATCACAGTGAATATCAACACATCAGGTTTCGCGGCATTTAATTTGCCCACATCTGCTCAAGCAGTTGCCGGAATTGGCCAACAGCCAGTTTCTTTAGTTGTACCAGCAGGTTCAGGTGTGATTCCTAATCAGAATCCTCCCGGAACTAACATTGTTGATGCATTTGATAATCGCAACGTTTACCTCATCCATTTAGGAGCTACTATTTTCGCAAATAGTTCTACTAGTGATGTATGGCAATGGAGCGCATTCAAATACGATCAGTATAACGGTAACTAATTAGTTATCTAAAACAGGGGAGGGGAAACCCTCCCTTAAATTTAGGAGATTTATGGAAATTAAAGAAATTAGCAGAGGCAAATTTACTATGCCCTCTGAATCGGAAAGAGCTAAGTGCAAAGAAAAAATGGAAAAGATGAGAAAAGACGGTGAGAAACTGGTTAAAGGAATGTTCGAATTCATCGACGCTCAGGGGGGTTGGTTTGATTTTAGTTATAGATTTTTC